>Ga0193731_1000049_pt1 | contig 36043 bp, 31 predicted proteins | sample U1a2metaG_FD_144920 | JGI IMG/M metagenome (GOLD analysis project Ga0193731, IMG submission 144920) | Soil microbial communities from a riparian zone of the East river system, Colorado, United States - U1a2 | ecosystem: Environmental > Terrestrial > Soil > Riparian zone | place: USA: East River...
AATATGTTCGGTCACTAAGCCGACTTTGAGATCATCACTGGCCAGCAGCATCAGACTTTCCGTAGCCTGGAATTCCTGTGTCAGGTATTCGGTGTGTCCCCGGAACGGAAAATCGTCTCCATGAATAGTGTTCTTGTCGATAGGGGCGGTGACGAATCCGTCGATCCATCCTTCCCTTATTTCCTCCACCGCTTTCTTTAAGCACAGGAGCGCGGCTTTTCCTGCCTCCCGGGAAGGCCGGCCCGGGCTGATCTCAAGGGGCTCCTCCCAGCAATTAACTACGTTGATGGATTTGGGAAAAAATTGACCTTTGGTTTTTACCTGGCTATAGTTGAATTCTTCCAGGTTCATTTGTTTGCGATAAAACGAAAGTACCCGTGTCGAACCGTACACGACCGGTGTCACGAGACTCAAAAGCCGTGGGTCGGCGAGGGCCTTGATGACCACCTCTGGTCCAATGCCGTTGAGGTCTCCAAGGGTTATCCCGATGCGGGGTTTGTCATGCGGTTTTACAGTAGGAGTCATTTGCGCTTTGCGAAAATTGATGCGCGCAAGATAATCTAAATTTTCACAGGGGGGCAGGAAATGCTCCCTCACCGGGCCTGCCCCAATACAAACCAACCGGAAGAGCGGTTAAAAAAAGTAAATTGCTTAATTTGCTTTTAATTTATCCGGTAAGGGTGCACAATTTCGTTACGTTTACAAATTGCTACTAATGAAGTGGACGAGTTATAGCATCGCTGGCATGGTTTTGATTGTTTCCTGCCATTTCTCGCTCGGGCAAAACCTGGTTCCCAATCCGAGTTTTGAAGATTTTTATAAAGCGCCCTTTAGCTTCAGTGATACGCCTGAAAAATTCAGACTGCCCGGCTGGAATTCGGCGAGCAAGGGAACTCCCGATTACTTTCATTCGGCCAGTGCCGGAGATGCCAGCGTTCCGCTCAATTGGGCTGGCGTTTCGGCCGCGCACAGTGGGAACGCGTATGCCGGTCTTTTTGCGGGGGGGAAGCCGGGAAAAGACAATGGAAAAGTGTATCGCGAATACATTCAATGTAAGCTCACCGATTCGTTGCAACGCGATAGCCTTTATGAATTGGGATTCTATTTCAAGTTGTCATCCTATTCACACTATACCATTGACCGCATTGGCATGCTTTTGCTTGATTCCGGTCTTCACCTTAAACACAACCAGGTCTTGAAGGTGAACCCTACCTTAAGCATTATCCGGTCGTCCATGAATGCAGGCGATTGGGAGCGCGCCAAGATGATATATAAAGCCCACGGCGGGGAATCCTATCTGGTCATTGGTAATTTTTTTGATGATCACGAGACGGAAAAGCTGAAACTGGAGATCCATTCGGTAGAAAGCAACATGCTGACCGGGATTGCTTATTTCTATATCGACGATGTGAGTGTGACACCGGTTCTCAAGGAGGCGCCGGTGGATGTGATTGAAGCGTTGCCGGAGAATGCGGAAATCAAGGCCAACAATACCTATGTGCTAAGCAATATTCAATTCGAATTTGACAGTTATAAGCTGCTTCCATCCTCCTTTCCCGAACTATCCCGAATGGTGAAAGTGATGCAAAAGAATCCGAAGTGGAAATTGGGAATCAACGGCCATGCCGACGATCAGGGTTCAGACGAATACAACCTCCAGCTTTCTGTCAACCGGGCAAAAGAAGTAGCGGACTTTTTGGTGTCATTGGGTATTAATCCCTTCCGGATCAATATTAAAGGTTTTGGAAATAAGATCCCGTTGAAGCAAGGGAAGGACGAAAATACCAGGGCTATGAATCGGCGGGTGGAGATTGAGTTTGCGGACTGAACCTCCGGTTAGCACTTAGTATTAGTAGTGGAGCAATCCGATTATGGAGGTCCCGAACTTGTCGAAGTTCCCCAGAGCCCGGTCTTCATTTCGTCTCTACGAGACTTCGTATCAGGGGTAAGATTTGGTTACCAATATTTCGTCCCTCTGGGACTAAAACAAAGATCTGCCCGCTACAAGTCTAAGACAAGATATGCCGACTACAAGTCCCATAGGGACGAAATATTGGTAAACAAACCATAAAGTAGAAATGGAGTCTCGTAGAGACGAAATAGGGAACTCGTTGTTTAGGGCAACAACTATTTCGCAGTGCTGCTACATAACGTCACTATAGAAACGGGGGTTAGCAGCATATCGTCCCTGAGCCTTTGCAGGACACTGGATATTGCCTATGATTATTTACCCGAGTTCATGTATATTATTCCGAGTCCAACCCACTCCGCCAAGCCCGAAGCGCGAACCCAAATCCTATTTTTCCGGATACAAAATGACCTGTATGAAATTCTTCATACCAAAATATTTATTCGCCGTTTCTTTCAATTCCGTTACCGTGAGGGCGTCCACCTTCTTTTCATAGGTCAGGATGGCAGCAGGGTTCGAACCCATTTCAACGCTCTGCTGCAGCTGCCGGGCCCAGTAGGCGTTGTCTTTCATATTCTCCTGGTATTGTTTCTTCCAGTTCTCTTTTACTTTATTCAGATCCGTTTCCACCGGGCCATTGGATTTTACCTTCTGAATTTCGTCCAGGGCTGCCTTCACTAACTTGTCTACGTTCTCCGGACCGCACGGCAAAGAAACACCAATGGAGTAATTGTTGTACGGGTTCTTGCTGAGGGATCCGAATATCCCGCCCCCGTAAATTCCACTCAGCTCTTCCCGCAGGCTTTCAATGATCTTGATATTTAACACCTCCAGTACAGCCTGCAGTTTGAGTTGTTCTTCATCCGAATAAGGCGCTTCTCCGGTGAACCGCATGCTGATGAAACTCTTTGGCTCCGTCCCCTTCCGGATTTCCTTCTTTACTACCCCCTTCACGGGCCTTACCCCCGCATCTTTGAATGAAGAAGGTTGTCCTGTAGTGGGCAAGCTTCCCAGGTACATGGCCACCAGGGGCTTGATCGCATTCAAATCAATTTTACCAACCAGTATGAAGGTGAACCCATTGGCATTGCCGAACCGCTCTTTGTAAATCGCGAGCACACGTCCTTCATCCACCTTTGTAAATGTCGCTGCACTTGGAATTTTAGGTGCACGGGGATGATTGTTATACGTGATCCTGAGTACCGAGTCGCGGAATACGACTTGAGGATCAGACAACTGGTTCTGATACAACGACTGCTGTTTGGAGATGAAGGACTTGAAAAGCTCATCGTCTTTACGGGGCTGCGTAAAGTACAAGTACGTGAGCTGGAGCATCGCTTCCACATCGGTGGCACTGCTTTGACCGCTGACACTTTCAGAAAGGGTACCGATCGCGGGGGTAACATTCGCCTGCTTGCCGGCGAGCACTTTTCTGAGGTCGGTGGGGGAGAATTGACCTACTCCCATCTGACTGACCGCTTGTGACGCAAATTCTGCATTGTAGCGATCTTCGGTGCCATATAAAAATTGCCCGCCGAAACGGAAGCCTGACATCACCACCTGGTCGTTCTTGAAATCGGTCGATTTCAGAATGACCCGTACACCGTTACTCAGGTTCAGTTCAGTATACCCGGCCTCTTTATTTTCTTTTTCAGATACGATCTTCCCGGGAACGGGAGGAGCAGCAAGCAAGCTCGACGCTACTGCTGTTTCTTCATACGCTTTCATCTCCGTCCTGGCCGCATTGTCAACATACCCGAGCAATTGCTCCGGAGTAGGGATGGCAAAGTCAACTTTTTCGGGACTGGTCAGGGCCACCAGTTTGTTTCCGCTGGAAGGGATCGTTTTTGCGGCGTATTGGTTAACTTCTTCCAGAGTAATTCCTTCCAGGAATTGCTGGTGATAGGCGTATTCCTTTTCAATTCCCGGGATGGGTTCTTTCGTAAGGAAGTTGCGGATCAGTTCGTCCGCCAATTGATCCGATTCGGTTTTATCGCGCTCGTTGTTTGCCTGCTCATACACTTTAATGAGATTCTTCTTGGTCCGGTCCAGTTCCGATGCTGTAAACCCGAATTTTCGGGCGCGTTCGTCCTCCTGTACCAGGGCGGCAATGGCCGGCTCCACACCTGCTTTGCCGATTAAGGCAAATGAATTGAAGGCTTCAAAACCGCGGATGAAACCACTCACGTTGCTTCCCCCGAACACAAAGGGAGGATCTGATTTTTGGGTGAGTTCCTGTAAACGCATGCCCAGCATGGATTGAAACAGGCCCTTAACAATGTCATCCCGGTAATCGCCTATAGTAGTTGCTACTTTCGCTTTCGCAAAGGGATAATAGATCCGGACGACCGAATTAGTTGCCTCCTTGTCTGTCAGGACCAACGCTTCGGATTTTTGCCGCGCAGGGATTTCTGAAAGGGCACGGGCTCTTTCGTTGACAGGATTTTTTAGTTTTTCAAAGTGGGCTTTCACCAGCTTTTCCGCTTCCGTGGGATCAACATCGCCCACGACCACTACGGCCATGAGATCAGGGCGATACCAGTCTTTATAAAAGCGTTTGACAACGTCATAGGGGAATGATTTTAGAATTTCCTCCTTGCCGATAGGGAGCCGTTGGGCGTATTTGGATCCATCGAACAATTTTGGAAAGAGCACCTTGTTCATCCGGTCATTGGCGCCCTTGCCCAGGCGCGATTCTTCGAGGACCACACCTCGTTCTTTGTCGATCTCCGTATTTTCAAAAGCAACGGTGCTGGCCCAATCCTCCAGCACCAACATTCCTTTTTCAAGATTTTCCTTTTTGTCGATAGGGATCGGTAATATATAGACCGTCTCGTCAAAACTCGTGTAAGCGTTCAGGTCGGCACCAAATTTTACGCCCATGAGCTGTAAAAACGATACCAGTTCATTTTTCTTGAAATTTTTCGAACCATTAAAACCCATATGCTCCGTAAAATGGGCGAGGCCGCGCTGGTCGTCATCTTCTAGAATGGATCCGGCATTGACCGCCAGCCGGAGTTCAACCTTTTGTTCCGGTTTGGTATTCTTCCGGATGTAATAGGTGAGCCCGTTAGACAGTTTTCCAATATGGACAGCGGGCGTAACAGGAAGCGGGTCGGTCACGTGAGCCTGACCAAAGGCCGTTAGGCTCACGAGATAAAACAGGGCGGCGCAGCAGAGGTTCAATCTTTTCAAAATGCGGAACTTCATACAGGGTGGGATTTGATGGTTACGAAGTTTCCAAGCTACCAAAATATTCTGAATTGGTAATTGCCATGGCCTGAAGGCTGTCGCAATTCAGGCCTGCAACCAATTCCCTATCTTTCGCGGGCATGGTACGTCCGAAAAAATCCCTAGGTCAGCACTTTCTCAAAGACCACAACATCGCGATGAAGATAGTCGATGCACTCGGACCCTCCGCGTTGCCGGTGGTTGAGATCGGTCCGGGTACGGGAGTATTAACTCAGTTTTTGCTTAAACGGAAAGACAGATCGCTCACGCTGGTAGAGATTGACCGCGATTCCGTTGCCTATCTTCGGAAACAGTACCCCCTTCTTCACGACAGGATCGTCGAGGGCGATTTTTTGGAATTGGATCTGGCCCGCCTTGTAGCCGGAGATTTCGTCATCATCGGCAATTTCCCGTACAATATTTCTTCACAGATCTTTTTTAAGGTCCTCGATCACCGGCACCAGGTAAGGGAGGTCGTATCCATGCTTCAAAAAGAAGTAGCGGAACGGATTGCCGCTCCTCACGGAAATAAAACCTATGGCATCTTAAGCGTTTTGTTACAAGCGTACTACGACATCGAGTTGTTGTTCACTGTTCCACCAGGGGTTTTCTTTCCACCGCCCAAGGTAATGTCGGCCGTGATCCGGTTGCGGAGGAATAAAAGGGAGCACCTTGATTGCGATGAAATTTTTTTTCAGAAAGTAGTGAAGCAGGCATTTCAAATGCGCCGCAAAACCTTGCGCAATGCACTGAAAAGCCTAAATTTGCCACCTTCCATATCGGCATTGGCCTTGTTCGACAAGCGAGCAGAGCAATTGGCAGTTCAGGAATTTATTGCATTGACCCGTTTAATAGAGCAGTCTCGTGAAGAAGTCCGCCCCATTTGAGCTAACCATAGAGTTTCGCGATCGTTTCCAGCAGGCGCTGAATGATCGCGATGCCAAGTTCATCAGGGAAAGCCTGGAGGATGCCAATCCCGCCGACATTACCAGTTTGTTATACGAGTTCAACAGCGAAGAGTCAAAGTATGTTCTGGATATGTTGCCGATGGAGGTGCGTTCGCAGATTATCAACGACCTCGATAGCGACACCCGGAAGGGTTTCCTGAAAGTGTACGCCCATCAGGAATTAGCTGACATTGTCAACCAGCTTGATTCGGATGACGCAGCCGATATTCTCAATGAACTTCCTGTCAAGCAAAGTGAGGAAGTCCTTGCCGGACTTGATCCGCTTCTTCGTTCGCAAGTGATTGACCTTCTCCGGTACGATGACCATGTGGCGGGGGGGATCATGGCCAAGGAATTGATCAAGGCACGGGATACCTGGACAGTGGTTCAGTGCGTGGATGAAATCCGCAAGCAGGCGGAGAATGTGAGTAAGTTTTATGCAGTTTATGTTGTCGATGAGAACGACAAGCTCCTCGGCCGTGTGGCACTGCAAAAACTGATTCTTTCGGACCCGAAGACCCTCGTAAAAGACATTTATGATGAAGATGAGGTGGTGGCCCAGACACACATGGAAGACCGGGAAGTGGCGGAAATCATGAAACGGTATGACCTGGAATCCATACCGGTGGTGAACGTGCATGGTCAGCTCGTCGGGAGGATCACCATCGATGACGTCGTCGATGTGATCACGGAGCAAGCCGAAGAAGACCGTCAACTGATGTCCGGTATTACCGAAGATGTGGAGGAGGATGACAGCGTTTGGAGAAATACCCGGGCCCGGTTGCCTTGGTTGATGATTGGAATTTGCGGCGGTATGATGAGCGCGCGGTTCATGGGTTTTTTTGAAATGGAAATTTCAAAACTGACAGCCATCGCTTTCTTTGTTCCTTTGATTCAGGCCACGGGGGGCAACGTCGGGATCCAATCTTCTTCCTTGGTAGTACAAAGTCTTGTCAATCCTGGTTTTGTGGATGAAGGCCTTTGGAAGAGGCTTGCCAAGGTCTTCCGTGTAGCGTTGCTCAATGGCTTTTTTTTGGCCGCTATCGTATTTGCCGTCACGTGGGTGGTTTTCAGAAACGAACGGTTGAATCTGGTTGTTTCAATGGCGTTGTTCTGTGTGGTGCTTTTTGCGTCTTTTATTGGAACGGTCACGCCATTGATCCTTAACCGGTTCGGATTTAACCCTGCCCTCGCTTCCGGACCCTTTATTACAACTACAAACGACCTTTTGGGAATCGCAATTTACTTTTTGACTATTCATTTGCTACTTTGAGTCTGTTTTTGGATCAATCGAGGGATACAGACGGATGTAAGATTGATCAGTAAAATGACGGTATCCGCCGGTTACTTTGCTATACCTTTGTAAAGTCCGGTGTGCCACCCCCGAAGGATTCGGGGCAGGTAGGGTTCCCGGGGTCGGGTTGGCATCATTTTTTTTATTAATTTCCGGATAGAATGATCAGGCATGGGCTTTATTAACCGACAAATCAAGCGGCTGAAGAACTACTTTGATGACGTGATTGAGAAACCACTGCTCACCACGTCGTTTGTGCTATTGATTGTTACCATCGTTGTTCTGGCGCTGAGTCTTAAATACTGGATCCACGACTTTGAGGTATTTTATGTACAGATCTTGTCCGAGGCCTACGGCATGATTTTCGACATTGCGGTGATCGGTATTTTGCTGTTTTGGCTTAACCAGAATGGAGATACACGGCAGCGGATCCGCACCTACAAAGATGAGATCGATGACTTTCGGTTATGGGAATCAGAAGAAGCTGCCTTCCGGACCGTGGGTAATATCAAGCGGTTAAATCGCCATAAAATTCATGAGATCAACCTGGTGAACTGCTACATGGCCCGTACCAATCTCAATTACGTAAACCTTGGTGCGTCGAATATGAATTCAGCTAATTTTTCAAACTCGTCCCTGATTGAGACCAATCTTGAAAATACCCGGCTTAATCAAACCAATTTTGAAAACTCCAACCTGAACCAGGCCAACTTAAAAAACGCTTATGCCAGCGGCGCGAATTTCAAGGATGCTTTTTTGATCAAGGCTCAATTTGAAAGCGCCTTTCTTATAAAGACGAGTTTTAAAAACGCATTTTTGATGGAGGCCAATCTCCAGAACAGCTACCTCATGGGAGCCGATTTTGAAAATGCCAGTTTGTACAAAGCCGACTTGCGTGGCGCAAAAGGACTGACCATCGAACAATTGACGAAAGCGAAGACCTTATACCTGGCCAAGTTTGATGATGAGATTCTGGAACAGGTGAAAGTGACTATCCCGGAGCTGGTGGGTAGCTGATGGGATGCGAATCTTGCCACGAAGGCACAAAGACACGAAGCTTATTTTTTGTTTTTTTTCGTGATCCGATTGCTATAGCGTAGTGTCTTCGTGCCTTTGTGGCAGCCGGGAGAATTCAAAGGGATGTTGATTTTGCACAAGTGATTTAAAAAATTAACTTTGTACAGAATAGTAGCAACGGTTTCGGTAACGAAGCCGTTGTTTTCTTTTTGGACCACTGATCCAAATGATGAAATTGATTTAATTCAGCGATTACGGATTACCGATTTTAATGATGAGTAAGAAGGTTTCATATTATACGAAGGAGGGGCTGGAGAAACTCCAGACTGAGCTTGCGCGGTTGAAGAGCAAGGGTCGGGCAGATATTGCGCGTCAGATTGCCGAGGCCCGTGACAAAGGAGACCTTAGTGAAAATGCGGAATACGATGCGGCAAAAGACGCTCAGGGACACTTGGAAGCAAAGATCGCCCAGTTGGAGGACTTGATGAGCTACGCCCGTCTTATTGACACAACCAATGTCGATACCTCCAAGGTGTCGATCCTCTCTAAAGTGACAATCAAAAACAAAAAGAACGGCGCTTCCATGACGTACATGCTGGTGTCGGAGGAAGAAGCGGACTTAAAGGCTGGGAAAATTTCTACCCAATCTCCCATTGGTAAAGGATTGCTCGGTAAGAAAAAGGGGGAAACCGCCATGATCAAAACGCCGGCAGGGGAGATGGAGTTTGAGATAGTTAATATTGGAATGTAAAACAGAACCCAGTATGCCTTCCGTTTTCACCAAAATAATTAACAGAGAAATCCCCGGCCAGATCATTGCTGAGGACGGGCAATTCATTGCCTTCCTGGACATCGTACCCCTGGTGATGGGCCACACCCTGGTCGTTCCTAAGAAAGAAGTAGACTATATCTTTGACATGGACGATGATACCCTTGCCGCGATAAGTGTGTTTGCAAAGAAAGTAGCCGTTGCTATAAAAAAGGCAGTACCGTGCAAACGCATAGGAGTCGCTGTCATCGGGCTCGAAGTGCCCCATGCCCACATACACCTCGTTCCGATGAATTCCATGGGGGACATTAATTTTGCGAATCCTAAGTTGAAACCATCAGCCGAAGAATTGGCGTCCGTCGCTGACAAAATAAGAAAGGCTTTGATTTAAGACCTAAAATTTAAAATTGGGCTGAGCTGTGATTTTAGTACACACTCACTTCAGAATTCATTATTCTTCATTCCATATTCAAAATTCGAATTCTGAATGTTGAATGAAGAATGCAGAATAATGAAGTGAGGGGATTCCAATTCTTAATAAAACAAATTTACAAGAAATCAATATCTACATTCAACGGATTCCTCATAAGGTACTGCAGCGCCTCCTGGACCGTCATATCCTCAAACAGGACCTTATACAAAGTGTGCGTGATCAAGGCCCTTATCTTATAATGGTCAGCGCATTTTTTGGCAATCCGGACGGTGTTCACACCTTCCGCAATTTCCTGCATGTCATCCAGAATGTCTTTCAGTACTTCCCCTTTTGCCAGGCGATAGCCAACGGTAAAATTGCGGCTCATGGGACTGTTGCAGGTTGTGACAAGGTCGCCAATGCCGGCAACACCCAGAAAGGCCTTTGTATTTCCCCCCAACGCTCTTCCTAAATATACCATTTCAACGGCGCCCCGGCTGATGAGCAACCCTTTTGCATTTTCTCCATAGCCCAGCCCGCTCAGTGCTCCGGAAGCGATAGCAATGATGTTCTTTAATACCCCGGCAATTTCTACACCGACCAAATCATTGTTTTCATAAACCTGAAACCGGTCGCTGCGCAACAACCGCTGTCCGATCTGGATGACCTCATCAAAATGGCTGGCGACGACGGTAGCACCCGGCTGCCGCTGTGCCAACTCGCGGGAGAGATTAGGACCGCCCAAACAGCCTACGCGCACAACTACACTTTCTTCCTGGATCACCTCGCTCATGGTCTTTACCCTGCTGCGGTCGAGGTAGTTGACCGTTTCCAGCGTTTCCCCTTTTGGTAATTTGATGTCGAAGCCTTTTGTTCCGTGAATGAGAATGTGGTAGGGGTGAAGGTAAGGTGAAAGTTTCTTCATCATGTTCCGGAAATGTTCGGACGGAACCATGGGAAAAATCACGTCGCACTGGCGGGCGAGGTCAGCCATGTCGTTGGTGGGCATTACATTCTTGTGGAGCGTGTAGCCGCGATTTTCACGTTTATTCAGGATGTGCTTGTACACCTTTGCATCGCGGGCATACAACAACACCCGCCGGTTGCGGGCCAGCATATTGGCGATCACGGTGCCAAAATTCCCGGCCCCCACCACCCCGATCGGTTTCTCAGATAAACTTTTCGAGGTCATAGCCTACCAGGCGGTTGTGATAGTAATAGAGGGTATTGAGGTCCTGGGTTATGATGTTTCCTTTCTTGTTTTTTAGCAATGGGCGCTTGAGGTGAAAAATGCCGACGTTGTCCAACCCGTGTTTAAGAACGAGGTCGGCCTCCCCTTTGAGGTGTGTAGCAATATAGACCTTGCCCGCGTCCTTGAGGTTGTAGATCTCTTTGCGAACCCGCTTGAATGTTTCCAGGAATTCCTCGTACGGAATTTCCAACTCTTCTTCCGGCAAACGCAAAAAAGTGAACAAATCGAGTTTGGGAAATTGTCGCTGCCACATTTCAAAGGCGATAAACGCTACCAAATGGCTCGCAAAAATCCGGTTGATGCGATGGTATTCGGTAACAATTCGCTGACTCAGCATGCGCGTATACTCGTCTTCGCGCTGGCGGTCGATGGTAATGTCGTTTTGGGAAATAAAGTAGTCTTTCGTATCGATGATTCGTCCATGCGCATCCAGGCTATTGCCTTCGTCATCCACGAAGTTTCCCATCACGTCCAGGCCACGGCCGATGGAAACAGAAATGTTCGATCCTTTTGTGAAGAACTTAAACAGGAAGCGGATCAACTGGAAACTGCCATAGTTATCCTCTTCCGGAAAATAACGGTCCTGGCCTTTCACCTGCAAATAGTCGACGATGAGATCCGGGGCTTCGAGAACAAAGTGATAGTTGAGGGTAACCGGCACGACAAAGATCTTGCGAACCTCCGTGCCGGGCGGTGTTTCCATATACAGGCTGCGCTGTGCTTCAACGGCCGTACTCAGCAATCCCAGCTTAAGTTGCTTTTCAATCAACCCCGACCGCGACCGCGTACCGCCGGGAAAGAACAAGCTATGAGCGCCCTTCTGGATGGCCAGGTTGGAGTACATTTTCAATGTTTCCAGGTAGGGCAGATTTTTTTTGCGGCGATCTACTTTGTAGGCGCCCAGGCTATTCATAAAGTAGGCGAAGATCTTGATGTTAAAAAGATTCAATCCTGCTCCGTAAATAAATGCCGGCAGGCCGAGGGAATGGATGACAAAGCCGATCAGGATCGAATCGAGGTTGCTGAAGTGAGTAGGGACCATGACGACCGTCCCTTTTTTCGCCAGCCGCCTCAGCATTTTTACTTTGCCGACGATAGGGATCTTATCCCGCAACGTGTACCGGCTGCGGAAGAAGGCCCCGAATTTTTTTACCCGGGCGCCGTTGAGCAACCGTCGAAACCAAAACTGGATAACTTCACGTGCAAAACGATAGGAACTCGGCTTGAAGTTTCCGGCGATCTCGTTAGCATAGCGGAGGACGATCAGCCGGAGAATTTCTTCTTCTTTCTTTCCGGCCTCTTCCGGGGTCCGGGCGCTCAACTCCACCAGTTCTTTTTTGATTTTGGCCCAGAATTTATTCTCATCCGGTGGGTCGGCCCGCCACCGGTTTCGCTTCATCCTGTTTTGCTCGCGGTGAACCGTTGCCTCCAGTTCCTCTATGAGCCGCTTGCGGGATGGACGCAATTCAAGGATCCGTTCGATCGCCTTTTGCGAGACTTCTTCGATGAACTCTTTCCGGTTCTTGCTGAGCAGATAAACAGGCCATTCTGAAATCCCCTCGTGGATAGGCTTGTAGGGCTTATTCTTATTTTTCTTTTCTTCTATTTCCATTCACCATAGACCAAATGTGATCAAAGTTAACCGCAACGGGGTCAATAGCAAAATGCTTTAGGGAACCATCAAATTTCGTCTGTCGCCTCCGAAAGACTCCTGGACATGTCTGCAAACCGGGCCATTGCTTGCTGGATAAAATCGTCATTCACGATTTTTTTCAGGTCCGCTTCCGAACTGAGGTCGTACTCGTCAATCTTAAATGTTTGCTCAAATGGACCGGCTTCCAGCTTTACCAGGTATTTATTGTTCCAATGAAAGATAGAGATCTTGCATTCCGGATGTAAAATTTCTCCCACCACTCGCATGGACGTGAAATTCCATAATTTGGTCAATATTATCACGCGATCTTCGTTATCTTTTTTGCGTTCTATAGCGGCAGTTGATTAGATCAAGTGCGGAAATTTAAAGGGTTGAGTTTATGTTGTATTTTTAAGTGATTTAGCATCATGCGTCGACGGGTATTCAGACTCTTCTTGTTGATCTGCCTTTCTGCGGGCGGAAGCATTCTGTGTATTCAAGAGGCAAATGCCACCCACCTGCGGGCAGGTCAGATTACAATCAGAAGAAAGAGCTGTAGCAGCCTCGATTTTATCATTACGATTACGGTGTACACCAACACCAATACACCCATCCGGTTTAGCAATCAGGGTTCCGGCGAGCTGGATTTTGGCGATGGCAGCCCTATTCACAACCCTCCACAGATCGATAATAGTCCGGTTCCCGGGTTTGGGTCTGAATTTGGAACCGTTAGCTACTCCGTTGAACATACGTTTCCTGGTCCGGGGCTATATACGATCAGTTACTTTGAGCATAACCGCAATGCAGGGATATTGAACATGTTCAATTCCGTGGAGACGCCCTTCTTCGTTCAAACGGAGATCAACATCGACCCTTTTTTGGGATGCGATAACAGTCCCCTCTTGCTGGTCCCCCCGATCGACAAGGCTTGCACCGGCGCCGCGTGGTATCACAACCCCGGAGCCTACGACCCGGATGGTGACAGTCTTTCCTTTGAAATGACCATACCCAAGCAGGATGTGGGCCGGGATGTGGGCGCCTACCGTCCTCCGAACACGCAAGAGTTTTATGCCGGGCTTGATTACAACCATGGGCGGGAGGATCAAAGCGGACCGCCGACTTTTAGTATCAATTCGGTCACGGGGACAATCATCTGGGACGCGCCCGGCGCTGCCGGCGAGTATAATATTGCTTTTCTGGTCAAGGAATGGCGCAAGATCGGCGGCGTGTGGATTCAGCTCGGATACGTTACCCGCGACATGCAGATCACCGTGGAAGATTGCAAGAACCGCCGGCCGGAGCTGAAAGTGCCGGCAGACATCTGTGTGGAGGCAGGCACTGTTATCAGCGAGAAAATATTCGGTACTGACCCTGACTTCGACAGCGTGAAGATCGAAGCGTTTTCAGAAGTATTCAGCATCAATCCTTCGCCGGCTTCGTATTCGCCCAACCCTGCTACCTACCAGCCGACATTACCGTCGGCAGATGCGCAATTGACTTTTACCTGGGCCACGCAGTGTGAACATATAAAGGAGCAACCCTACCAGGTCGTGTTTAAGATCACCGATGACCCGCCTCCGGGTTCGGGGGCCAGTCTGGTGCAGTTCAAGACATGGAATATCCGTGTAGTAGGACCGGCGCCGAAATGGAAAAGTGCACAAGTTAACCTTGGTCTTCGCCAGGCGAGCCTGAAGTGGGAAAGTTATGTCTGCACCAATGCGGAGATCATTCAGGTATGGCGGCGGATCGACAGTTTTCCGTTCGACCCTCCGATGTGCGTAACCGGCATGCCGGATTTTCTTGGGTATACCCAGATCGCACAGGTCTCCGGTCATGACACCACTTACGTGGATACGAATGGAGGGCGAGGCCTTGCTCAGGGCGCTCAATATTGTTACCGGTTGGTAGCAGTGTTTCCCTTGCCTCAGGGTGGTGAGAGTTACGTATCCAAAGAGATATGCCTTCCGCCGATCCTGGCCGATGCGCCGGTAGTGACCAACGTGACGGTGGACAAGACCGACCCTTCCAACGGAGTAATGACAGTGAAGTGGCGTCCACCGTTTGATGCCAGCGTGGCCCAGTTTCCTCCGCCATACCAGTATGAAGTTTATCGCGCGGAAGGATTTTCGGGGATATTAAAAATAGTGCCTGCCTACCCGGGCAGGAAACCGGACACGGTGTTGGTGGATAACGATGCGCTGAATACGGCGGCGGTCGTTTATAATTACCGAATTGTGGCCTATGATAAAAACGGAGTGATGGTGGACACGTCCTCGACGGCGTCCTCGGTGCGGCTGGAGCTGAAGCCGCAACTCAACCGGATCGAACTCAACTGGAGTGCAGATGTACCGTGGAGCAACCGGACCAGCCAATACCCCCTTCACTATATTTACCGTGGCCCGGCCAACAGCGTGGAGAGCGATATGGTTTTGATCGACAGTGTGAATGTGAACGAACAGTCGTTCCATTACCTGGACACGGGGAAATACCAAGGCACGCCTCTGAAGGAGACCGAAACGTATTGTTACCGGGTAGAGACGCAGGGTCGGTACGGGAATCCGAAAATCCAGGAGCCGCTGGTGAATTTTTCAGAGATCATCTGTGCCCAGCCCAATGACAGCATACCGCCGTGCAAGCCGAACCTGTCGGCGTCCCTGAAGGGGATTGATTGCAAGGATTATGCAGAGTCGGTTTCGTGTACTCCCGACACGTTCAGCAATACACTGACCTGGAATCGCTCCCCGGATGCGGCCTGCCAGGCCGATACGCGGAGTTATAATATTTATATAGCGGCCCAGGTAGGCGATGATTTTCAGTTGTATGCGCAGAATGTGATCGACACGTTTTTTATTGACGCGAACCTTCCCTCCTTTGCGCGGTGCTATAAGATCTCGGCCGTGGACCGATCGGGGAACGAGAGTGAGCTGAGCGATTCGTTTTGTTTTGACAACTGTCCGTATTATGAGTTGCCGAATGTGTTTACGCCCAACGGCGACAATTGCAACGAGAAATTCAGCGCCTACAACAACCGGAACGCCATCGATGAGCATGGCAACGATGGCTGCGGGCCGGTGTCGGCAGAAGACCTGGCTGACCGCAAGAGAAAGTGCGCGCGGTTTGTGGACCAGGTAGACCTGACGATATACAACCGCTGGGGAAAAGCAGTGTACACCTATTCCTCGGGAGGGGAGCGGACCATTTATATCGACTGGAATGGCGTGGACGACAGTGGGAATGAAGTCGTGGCGGGAGTGTATTATTATATTGCACGGGTGACCTTCGACAGCGTCGATCCCGGACAGCAGCATAAGACCATCAAGGGATGGGTGCAAGTGGTGCGGGGAAATCAGTAATCGGTAATCGGTGATCGGTAATCGGTAATCGGTAGTTGATACCAGGTAATTTGGTACGTTCCACCGGTCACTGATCACCGGTCATCGGTGGTGTGAGCAAGACTCCTAAAATTGTGACCACGATCTTTGTTACCAGGGATCCACCGATTACCGATCACCGATCACCGATTACTGATTATGGATACCTCGGAACCCAAGAACAGCCCTCCTGTAATCCTCTTTGATGGAGTTTGCAACCTTTGCAACCAATCCGTTCAGTTCATTATCCGGCACGACCGTCGCGCACAATTTCATTTTGCCGCGCTGCAGTCCAGCTTTGGAATGGCTCAACTGCTCCATTTTGGAATAGCGCCCGGAATGCTGAATAGCGTGATACTCATTCGCCATGGAAAAGCGTATCAAAAAAGTAATGCTGCCCTGGAGATCGCAAAAGATCTTTCTGGCCTCTGGCCGGCATTGTACATTTTTAAAATTGTACCGCGGTTCATCCGGGATGGGGTGTATGATTGGATTGCAAGAAATCGATACAGACTTTTTGGAAGACGGGATGAGTGTATAATTCCGACACCGGAGCTTAAATCCCGATTTTTAATTTAAAATTTAAACTTCATTATTCATTATTGACTGCTAAATTAGGAGCAGATGTTTCTGTCGTAATAACCGTAAATCGTAAATCAAATATCAACAATAAACAATCCACGTGCCGGATTTTTGATTGTTTATTGGTGATTTGTGACTGCTGATTCATTCTCAATTCTCAAATTCTCAATTCTTACCTATGAAAGCATACATCTTCCCCGGTCAGGGCGCTCAATTCACCGGAATGGGTAAAGACATTTATGAGTCCAATCCAAAAGCCAGGTCGTTGTTTGATCAGGCCAACGCGATCTTAGGATTCAGGATCACAGACAGTATGTTTGACGGTACGGCGGAGGAACTGAAGCAAACCAGGGTGACGCAGCCTGCCATCTTCATTCATTCCGTAGTGATCGCGCTTTCCGGTGATTCATTTTTTCCTGACATGGTGGCCGGCCATTCGTTGGGAGAATTTTCTGCGCTGGTGGCAAACAAGGCGCTTTCTTTTGAAGATGGATTGAAGCTGGTGTTCAAACGCGCGATGGCCATGCAACACGCCTGTGAAATAAACCCTTCGACCATGGCGGCTATCCTCGGCCTGGACGATAAGGTAGTGGAAGATATCTGCGCTTCGATAGATGAAGTGGTCGTGGCCGCCAACTACAACTGCCCGGGTCAGGTGGTGATCTCCGGCACGTTGAAGGGCATTGATATTGCCTGCGAAAAAATGAAGGCCGCCGGCGCTAAAAGAGCCGTGCCGTTGCCGGTAGGAGGCGCGTTTCATTCGCCGCTGATGCAGCCGGCCCGCGAAGAACTGGCTTCTGCAATTGAAGCACTCTCTTTTCGGTCCCCGACCTGTCCCGTTTACCAGAATGTAAATGCTATGCCTTCCAAAGAGATTGCCACTATAAAGAAAAACCTGGTCGATCAACTTACTGCGCCCGTCCGGTGGACACAGTCCGTGCAGAATATGGTCAGGGATGGAGCGACGACCTTCATCGAATGCGGTCCAGGGAAAGTGCTGCAGGGATTGGTTAGAAAAATAGCGCCCGGGGTGGAGGCTAGGAGTTTTTAGGAACGTACACTTCTGCCTGAAGCGGATCAGTACATTCTTCCAGCAGTTGTTGCGTAGTCTTATTCAGCAACGGATGAACAAAGTCGGGAGCGATCTCGCATAGCGGCATCAGTGCAAACCTCCTGTGCGGTATGCCTACATGGGGAATGACCAGGTCATCCTCTGAAATGATTTCCTGATTAAAATAAAGAATATCAATATCAATGACCCGCGGTCCCCACCGGGGAGCCGGTTTTCTTCCCATGTCCTTTTCCACGACCAGTAATTTTTCGAGCAAGTCGTGAGGGGAATAATCGGATTCCAGTTCAATGACTTGATTTAAAAAATCGGGCTGGTCGGGCATTCCCCAGGGGCCCGTTTGGTACAAGGAGGAAACGCCGATCACGGTGCCGCATCGCTCATTGATTTTCTTAATGGCGAGCAGCAGATTTTTCTCGCGGTCGTGCAGGTTGGAACCCAGGGATAAATAAATGTTCTTCGTCATGCCTGCGAAATATAGTGCATTAATTTAATTCTAATTGCCTAATTTTAGGACTCAAAATTTTCACCCCATGGCATTCATTAAAAATATTCTTTCATCCTGTCTGGGCGCATTCCTCGCCTTTATCCTGGTGATCGGTTTCAGTATTTTCATTCTAACCATGATTGCCACGGTCGCCTCCGACAAGAAAGTGGACGTTGATGATAATGCCATTCTCCATCTCAAGCTCACGGCCCCCATAAATGAAATGGAAGGGGATGACCCCCTGGCCGAGTTGTTTCCCGGCGCCGGAGACCAGCCCATTGGGTTGATCCAGCTCAAGCAAGCGATTGCGCATGCCAAAGACGATGCCAAGATCAAGGGGATCTACCTATCGATCAGCCATCCGTTGGCAGGTGTCACCACGGTAGAAGAGATCAGGGAATCACTCCTCGACTTCCGCCAATCCGGAAAGTGGGTCGTTGCTTATTCGGACATGTACAGCGAAGGAGGCTACTACCTTGCTTCGGCAGCGGACAAAGTTTACCTGAACCCGGAAGGGGAGTTGGAATTCAACGGCCTCGCCATCGAGGTTACCTTCTTCAAGAAAATGCTGGACAAGCTGGAGATCAAACCGGAAGTGTTCAGGGTGGGTGATTTCAAGAGCGCCGTAGAGCCCTTTCTGCGCGACAACATGAGCGAACCCAACCGGCTGCAGTTGAATTCATTGGTCAACTCCATTTATGGCGAAATGCTGGCCCACATCTCTGCATCCCGCAAAATCCCGAAGGACAAGCTCAAGGAAATTTCTGATAAGATGCTCGTGCGCAATGCAGCGCAGGCCGTGGAGCTGGGATTGGTGGACTCCCTCTATTATGAGGACCAGGTCAAGGATGAATTGCGCGGCCGGCTCGGGATCAAAGAAGATAAACCTATCCACCTGGTAAAGTATTCGCAGTATAAAAAGAGTTTCTCCACCTATAAAGAATCAAAGAACGAGATCGCCGTGATCGTTGCCGATGGAACCATCATGCCCGGTGAATCCGACAGGGGCATCGTAGGAGGGGCCACCATTGCCGACGCCATCCGCAAGGCGCGGATCAGCGATAATGTCAAAGCGATTGTATTGCGGATCAATAGTCCGGGTGGCGCATTCCAGGCCTCAGACCAGATGTGGCGCGAGGTTACCCTGGCGACAAAACAAAAACCTGTCATTGCTTCCATGTCCGACCTGGCGGCCTCCGGTGGATATTACCTGGCAATGGCCTGTGATACGATCGTGGCGCAACCTACTACGATCACCGGCTCGATCGGGATCTTCAGTGTCCTCTTCGATCTCAGTGGCTTTCTTGGAAATAAGATCGGCATTACCTCAGAGGAAATAAAAACAGGCGAGATCGGTGATCTCGTCTCTGTCATGCGGCCGCTGACAGACGTCGAGAAGAGTATCTGGCAGAAGAAGACGGAAGAGATTTACGAAACCTTTACCGGCAAGGCCGCCGTGGGAAGAAAGATGACGCAGGATGATATCAAGAAAATTGCTTCCGGCCGGGTGTGGACGGGCACGCAGGCAAAAGACAATGGCCTGGTGGATGTGTTGGGCGGCTTTCCGGATGCCATAAAGATTGCCGCCGACGCAGCCAGCGTAGGGGAGGATTACAAATTGAGATACTATCCGCATCAGAAGACTTTTTTGGAAAAAATCATGGGCGACCTGGAGCAAAGCACGAAAGCCGCTATTCTCAAAAACGAGTTGGGTGAGTACTACCCCTGGTTTAGGCAGTGGCAACACGTGAAGGAGTACAAGGGGGTGCAGGCGAGGATGCCGATGGAATTAGTGATTCATTAGGTTTCAAGTATCAGTCAAACAAAATCAAACCTGCCTGTCCGGCAGGCAGGGCCTCGAAAATCCTATGATTTCGGGGCTTTTGATTTCCAGACCATCCGTCTAAAGCCAAAGTTTATTATTGAAGCTCGTAGTCAGTGAGTTGAGCCGGTTGTTGAAAGCAATCGCGATGGCTATTTCACGGCTTGCCTGACAGATTGACATATTAGCTTGACAATATTCATTTTTATTCTACATTTGTAAACCTATTTGACTTGTTTCATGTTAAAACAAGAGAATTAACGCTATTTACTTATGAACCAATTTGCTGAAAGGCTTAAATCAGCCCGCGTCATGGCTGGTCTTTCGCTACAGGATTTGGCTGAAAAGCTCCAAAATCAGGTGACCCGGCAAGCTCTTCACAAGTATGAAAAGGGAGAGTTCATGCCGGACAGTAAAATGATTGGCCTATTGTGTGACGCCCTCGGCGTCCGCCAGGATTACTTTTACAGGAAAAATGTAGTTGAGCTCGGTGAAATCGAGTTCCGAAAGTACACCCGCTATTCGGCCAAGGAGAAAAACAGCCTGATTGAAAAGACCAGAGATGTCCTATCCAGATATCTTGAACTTGAGGAGATACTGAACATCGATAGCCGTTTTAGGCTTAGCTTCAAGGAAACCCCGATTCGATCAAACGAACAAGTGGAGGATGTCGCGATCAAGCTCAGGACGGACTGGAAGCTGGGGACTGCCCCAATTTTCAATCTGATTGAACTCCTGGAAGACCACAATATTAAAGTCATTGAGGTTGAATCAGACGACGGCGTCGACGGTCTGTCGGCGTGGGCTAACCACGGCCAGGTACCGGTAATTGTGTTGAATAACAATAAACTAAAGTCGCTGGACCGGAAGAGATTCACTGCACTTCACGAGCTAGCTCACTTGTTAATGAATTTCGAGGGACTTACTGAAAAACAGAAGGAGAAATACTGCCATTACTTTGCTGCCGCCATGTTGTTGCCTAGGGAAACTATCAAAAAGGAGGTAGGCGAGTCTCGCTCAAAACTTCTGTTGCCCGAACTTGGCGCTATCAAGAAACAATACGGCATTTCAATGCAGGCGATAGCTTACAGGCTAAAAGATCTTGGTATTATTTCCGAAGCCTACTTCAAGCAGTTCATGTTCTTCATCAGTCAATCAGGGTTTAAAATCGAAGAGCCTTATCCCTATGAAGGTCAGGAAAAATCAAGACGCTTCCATCAGTTGCTCTTTAGAGCGCTGGGTGAGGAATTGATCTCCATGAGTAAGGCGGCCTCATTAAATAATCAGAAGCTAGCCGAATTCCGCAGCGAACACCTAATGGTGGCATAATGAACCAGCATGAAGATAGTCGTTACGGATGCTTGCATATTCATTGATGTAATTGAGCTTCAGCTTACGCCTAAATTTTTTGGACTTGAACTGGAAATCCACACCACGCAGGATGTGTTTGATGAACTCTTCCAGGAACAACAACAAATCCTCGAAGCATACCAGGAGAACAATAAGCTGACCGTTCATATCCTTACTCCCGAAGAAAAAATAGAATTACTCTCGGAAGCATTTCCTAAGGCTCTGTCCCCGGAAGATCGATCCGTTGTCTTTATTGCCAAAAAACTTGACGCAGTATTACTAAGTAGTGACAAGCCCGTCAGAAAGCTAGCCAAAAAACTATCCATTGAGTATCATGGAATGATTTGGATTTTCGATCAACTGGTTCACCATGGTCTTTTGAGTAAAGAGGAAGGAGTCGCAAAAATTACCAAAATGGTTGCTACAAACCTCATCTATAAAAACAATCAAGACATGCTGATTGAGGTAGAAAAGCGAGTCAAAGAATGGAGAAATAACTGAAATATCTCTGAATGATCAGGAATTCGCGTTTAGGAAAACAGGAAGGTAAAAGCCGGTAGTCCTAATGGCCAAATTTAGTAAAATTTGATGCCTTCCCGATAGAGGTATTGAAAACAGCAATTTGAACGTCAGTTCATAATTTTCAAGAATGTAATTTTCACTACCGATGTAATAACCAACCTGTTTTTTCACTTTTTATACCGGCTGTAATTCCAACCTTGTGCGTTTGTGGAGTTATGCCAATCACCCCCTTGTTGAATTCATTTATAAAACGGGTTCTTTATGTCGGCGTTGTGGAGGAAGGACCTACGTTTAAGGTTCGTTCCATTCAACTGTCGAATGCGATTGCCCTGATCACTTCCTGTCTTTTCTCTATCCTCGTAACCTACATGGTCATCCGGAACGGTTGGACGGCCACTGCGCAGGTTGCTGTTTTTACAGTTGCAGCCTTGCTGGGGGTGATCGGGTTAAACAGCCTCCGGCTTTACAATCTTTCACGAAGCCTGATCAGTGTGATCATACCTCTGGCGGTCCTGACTGCTGTATCTTTACAGCGAATCCATGCCATCGGGCAGTATCCTTATTTCCGAAGCCCTGAAATTTATGCCATTCTCATCACCAGTTCGGTCATTCCGCTGTTCGTCTTTTCGTTGCGCGAGCGGGCAGCCCTGGTGGCCGGATTGCTGATCAACCTTTTTGTCGTCCTCTTTTTCGACGTTGCTTTCTATTCGTTTAGCATCGCCAATGCAGGAGAACCGTACACCTTCTTCCGGTTTGTCAGTTCTAACCTGGTGATCCTGATCATGTATTTATTCCTGACGGGCTGCATTGCTTTTTTTAAGGACTTGTTTGAATATTTTGAAGCCAAAAATGAGCAACTGATCCGGTGGTTAAATCAAAAGAACGCCGAGCTTCACAACACCAACCGGGAGCTGTACGAACTGAACCAGAACATTGAAGTGCAGAATGAGGAGATCAAATCGCAAAGTGAGGAACTCGCCCAGGGCCAGGAAAGCATTATGCACGCCAATATTGAGATCGAGCGGCAGAAAAAGGAACTGGAGCTGCTGCTGGGAGAAAAGAACCTTGACCTGCTCAAGACCAACCAACAATTGATCAATCAAAACAGTGAACTTCAGCAGTTCTCGTTCACCGTTTCCCACAACCTCCGGGCCCCGGTAGCGAGTATGCAGGGATTGATCAATCTCTACCATCTGTCCAAAACGGACGAAGAACGCGCTCATGTTGTCGGGCTGTTTGAACAGTCCACCGGCTCGCTGGATACCATCATCCAGGACCTGAACAAGATCGTCGATATCCGCCATGACAATTTCACCGCCCTCGAAAAAGTCGATCTCCAGGCCGAAGTGAACCTGATTATGCGGTCCCTGAATACGTTTATCATTTCAAACGAAGTTTCCATTCAGACCGATTTTGCCTGTCCCGAACTCGTCTCGATCAAAGCGTATATCAACAGTATTTTATTCAACCTCATCAGCAACGCCATTCAATACCGTTCCCCCGAGAGGAAGCCCGTCATCCGGATCTCCTCCCGCCTGCAAAACGAACACATCGTCCTCGAAGTGTCCGACAATGGGTTGGGAATTGACCTGGGCAAACACCAAACAGACCTCTTCAAACTGTATAAGCGATTCCATTCACACACCCCGGGGAAAGGTCTGGGCTTGTTCATCGTAAAACAGCAAGTTGAAAAGCTGAACGCAAAAATTGAAGTGGAAAGTGCGCCTGATAAGGGGACGACATTCAGGATCTTTCATCAGAAATCACTTGATCTGATAAAGATGGGAGGGTGATGCTTAAACTAAAATGCTCTCCTGATTGCCCTTCAGCGTGCGAAGGGTGCGGTCCATAAAAGCGCTTTTAATAAATCCTTTCAGGGACAAGTCTTCATCCAGGTCGGGCCATTCTATACCCACACCTTCACTGATCAAAGACCATTTATTCAACTGTTTTTCGTTGGCCTTATTCAGCTTGGGGAAGTCCGACAGCTTGGACTTAATAACGGCTCCATTACTAAGAATGAGCACGATAAGATTCAACCTCCGGTTTAAGTATACGTGGCGAACCCTTAACCCTTTCTCAAAAATTAATCGATCGATCGGATCGGTTGCCCGCTTGTTTCTGATTGCCGTACGTTTCTTATGCAAAGTATTCATCCCACATATATTTGACGTTAATACGCTTTCGGCTCCTGCTTCACATGGCGGATGCGAAGAATGATTATTTCAGTTGGCGTAACCATATAAGCAACACGAAACGAGTATTTTTCAAAGGCGCGATGATGACCCTGGTTATCTTTCTTAAACTTATCCCGCGGATATTTCTCCGGATGATCCGGTAAGCTATGAATGATCTTTAAGATTTCTTTCCGGACTTTTTCTGCATTAACAGCAGACTCGTCTCTTATATAATCGCAGGCCTGCTGGAATGAGGTGTAAGCCATCTTGTCCCAGGCAAAATTCTCCCCGCCTTACACGCGCTTCCGCTTCATCCAGTTCCCGGTTATATTGTTCAACGCTGATCCTTCCCTCATTCTTAAGACCATAATGAAGCACCGCTTTTATCGCCTGAAGCAAGGATATATCTTCCACCTGCTTGATCTCCTTGATCAGCAAAGATCGCTCTGCTTTTATGTCCATGACTTCCGTTGTTTGTGTCTCCAAAGTTAGCGATTTTTAAGCTTTCCTAATTACATCCGGTACCGCAAACTGTTCCTTCCACAATCGATAGTACGCACCCTTGTTTTGTATTAATTCTTCATGCTTCCCTTCTTCAGCGACTTTACCGGCTTCCAATACAACGATCTTATCGGCCCGGACAACGGAACTCAGGCGATGGGTGATCATGATCACGGTTTTGTTGCGCTCCCTGAGGAGGTCTGTCATTTTTTGGATGTAGTGTTCGGCGCCGGAGTCGAGGGAAGAGGTTGCTTCGTCCAGGATCAGAATTTCGGGATCTCTGTACAACGCCCTGGCAATGGCGATCCGTTGCTTTTGTCCGCCCGATAACGTCGCTCCGTTTTCTCCGAGCCAGGTAGTAAAGCCGTTGGGTAATTTTTCGATGAAATCCAGGATACCCAGGTCTGAACAAAGGGTAAGTATTTTATTTACGTCGGGCCGGTAATCCCCGACAGCAATGTTGTCAACCACATTCCCCGTGAAAAGGTCGATCTTTTGCGGTACGATACTGATGACCCTTCGAAGCGAATCAGGAGTGATGTATTGTACATTGCAGTCGCCGATAGAAATTTGGCCTGAATTTAAAGGATAGAGCCTTTGCAGCAAGGCCATCAGGGTCGACTTACCCGAGCCGCTTTCACCCACGATGGCTGTTACATTGCCTCTAGGAATTTCAAGATTCAAGTCCTCGAATACGGTCACACTTGCCCCATAACGAAAGGTGACGTTCTTAAACGTTATGTTTCCCGACCAGGCAGGAGTGAGGTCGATCTGGAGTTCTTCTTTTTCCCGCTCCACGTCCATGATCTCAAAAAGACGGTCGGCTGCAATCATTGCATTCTGAACGGCTTTATTCAAACCGATCAAACTACTCACCGGTCCGGTGAAATATCCCGTCAGGGCATAAAAGGAGAGAAGTTCACCGGGGGTCAATTCTTTGTTGAGTACAAAACCCGCACCGGCCCAAAGCAAAATGATCGTAACTAATTTTGAAAAAAACTCGGAAGTTGACCCCGCGAAAATGGTATTGAGACCTGACGTATAAACTGTGCTCAACAGGCGGAGGAAGGTTGTTTCTGTTTTCATGCTGAAATGTTCTTCCAACCCAAAATCTTTGATGGTATGAACGGAGTTCAGCGATTCCACCAACTGGGACTCCAGCTCCGCGGCATTTTCCATGAGTTTTCGCTCGACTGCTTTATTTACGCGATTCGTGATGTAATAGATCGCGGAATAAAAGGGTACGATCAGAAGAACGACCAGCGCCAGTTTCCAGTAGTACGTGAACATGAGCCCGAAGGAGAACACAACAATGAAAAAATTGACGGTTATGCTGGCCAATGCTTCATTGATAAACGATCTGATCTTCACCGCATCATTTACCCTGCTGATAATTTCCCCGACCCGCATCGTGTCGAAAAAAGATTGAGGAAGGGTCAGGAGATGTTTGTAGTACCCCAGGATAAGCTGGATGTCTATGGACTGGCCTGTCCGCAACGTGAGGATACTTTTCATTAAACCGATGAATTGCTGGAGCAGCAGGAGAGCGATCATTCCGATGCTCATCAGGTTTAATAAATTCGTGTTGCTGTCGACGAGGACATAGTCCACTATTTTTTGCACGTAAACGGAGGTGGTGAGCCCGATCAGCGTGTATACCATGGCCCCCAGCAGTGCCTGGGTCATCATGCTTTTGTGCGGACGGATCAATGACCAAAAACGCGACAAGACCGAGCGTTTGTGATTTCCGGTTTGAAAATGTTCTCCCGGTAATAGGATGACAAGAACTCCGGTCCATTGGGTTTTGAATTCCTCATGAGTATAGCGAATCATCTGGCCATCGCCCGGATCCATCACCTCTATACTGGTTCCAGACACTTTATAAATAACGACATAGTGATGAAGTATTTCCTTCACGACTACATGGGCAATAGCCGGCGTCGGGATTTTGGACAGGCTGTCCATTCCGCCGCGTACCCCTTTGGCCTGAAAGCCAAGTTTATCCAGGGCGTGCACCAGGCCAAGGATCGTGGTTCCCCGCTTGTCGGTCGACGCAAGGTGACGGATGTGAGAAACGGGAAGATGGAGCTTATAATGAGAGGCGATGGAAGCGATGCACGCCGCACCACAGTCCGTTCGATCGCGTTGTTTTATTTTGGTTGACACGGGGTGTGAAAAGGATGGACTAATGGTCTTTCCTGACATTGGGATTTACCCAATCATCAACCTTGTCGTAGAGGAGTTGCCAAAGACTGCGCCTCGTTACGATAAACCGTGCCTGCAGGGTCATTCCCTTTTTGAAATGGCTGTGATAGCCGTTTTTCAATTTCAGATAATTCTGATCAAGGGTGCACGTGACTATGAAAACGGGTTGATCCTTTATCAATTGGATGTCGTTTGAAATTTCGCTGATCTTGCCGGTGAGGAGGCCCCATTGGTTATAGTTAAAGGCATTGATTTGTATGCGCACGTCCATGCCGTTGCGCAGTAAGCCGATATCCGCCGGTGATACTGAAATTTCCGCGACTAAGTCGGTGTCAGGAGAAATTTCCGCCAGGCTTTGGTTTACAAAAACGGGACTGTTTGGATAGATTCCGGACATGCTCTGGACGGTGCCTTTGACGGGCGCCCTGATGTTAAGATTTTCTTTTTCCCATTGTGCCTGTGTCAGTTGGGTTCGATACTCTGCAGCTTCCTTTTCAAAACCCCTTCGTTCCTGATGCCATGCACTAAGCTGGGATTCCTTTAGCAGCTCCAGGTCTCCTATCCCTTTATCAAGTTCAAATTTGAAACCCTCATATTCAACCTGGGAGATTACGCTTTGTTCATAGAGTTTTTTGTTGCGCTCATAATCCTGTTTCACCTTTAGCAGGCGGGTTTGCCGTTCCGCTTTCTTTTTACGGTAGTCGGCTAAGGACTGATTGTAAAGAGGAGTTTGCAGTGATCCGCCTATGGACGCCAGGGAAGCAGGGGAGGAGTCCGTTCTCTCTCGGTCAATTAATTTCCTCACATCATTGAGAAACTTTGTTGACTCAGCCACTTTACCGGCCAGATAGTGTATTTTTTCCTCCAATACAGGCGACCGGACTTCAAAAAGCAACTGACCTTCGACCACAACTTCGTTTTGTTTGACCAGCACACTCTTCACCATACCCGCCGCCGCGGATTTTAATGTTGTATGGTCAGTGGATGCCCGCAGTAAACCGGGGCTTTTTACGCTTATATCTACCGATACAAAAGGAAGAAGAGCGAGACAAACGAGTGTGGATAAAAGGATAGTAATATGAATAGTCTGGTTTTCAGGATAGTGGGGCTCCAAAGGAGACGTTGATGATAAGTCAGGAATTCTTTTCGGAGATGGCACAGGGTCCCTTATTATATTTGTATAAATAGATAGTTGGGAGGGCACTAGAAAAGTATCGACCGGAATACCCGGTCGATACGCCAAGAGTTAATTACATCGTGTACTGCATATAGTACACCGGATCCATGGAGTACACTTTCCAAAGATAGGATACACCTCGTCCAATGGAACCAACACCGTACGCGGCCCAGTACCAGAGGGATTCGCCGCCTGTGATTTCATTCATTTCGGTAAGGCTTAAAGCCGCAAACTGATTTTCTATATCGTTTTTCATATTGCTGTTTTTTAGGTGATGTTAATTATGATAGTCATGTAAACGCTTTAAATAATAATCTTACGAGATGGGGAAGATTATCAAGAACCCAAATTGTGAGAAAGACTATGATAATGTATAGAAGTAGGTTTGCCGTGCTTCTAATGATCGGATGAACCTTTCTCATAGCGTTTTAGATCCAATATCTCGGAGTTCCATTGAATCCATCTTGTAACCCCTGACGAATGTCGCCAAAGTTGTTAACTGCAGAAGCAAAAACGCTGGCAATGAAAGAGGCAGCGACGGCAGCCCAAAAGAATCCACCAATTAATTTTTCTGACGCTTTAGCATCCAATTCCACCAGACCAGTGTCGTGTAAGTTCAATGTGTTTTTCATTGTGTTTTTAATTTTGATCATTTCCAGAATTCCGTCTGGGGCGGTTGCCAGAAATCTGTCTGGTGCAGGGGGTTCCGGCCGGAAACCTGGATCGAATATTCATCATGAAAAGCGACGGTGCAAGCAGGCGGATCATTTAATCAGGAAAACCTGGTATCGTTTCCTTTAGGAATACCGGACTTTGGACTACTTTTAGTTCAATGAAGCGAATTACTATTCTCCTGGTCGATGATGAAGGATTATTCAGGGAGGGCCTCCGGTCCTTGCTGGAAAAGGAGGATTTTGTAAAAGAAATATATGAAGCAGGGAATGCCTATGATTTCGAGCAACAACTCCTGCTTCATTCGGTTGATATTATTCTTTTGGATATAAAGCTTCCCGGAATGAGAGGACTTGAACTGCTTTCGAATTTGAATGCCAGGATAGAGCATCCTAAAGTAATTGCCGTTACCGGCCTGGAAGGGGTTGAGCTGATCGTCAACCTATTAAAAGCAGGGATCAATGGGATTGTATTCAAACTGGATGGGTATTCCGAGATCGTCAAAACGATCCAGGAAGTAATGAAAACGGGAAATTATTTCCAGGAAAAGACGATGCGTGCCATTCAGGTCAATGCCCATCGTTGGGACAAAGTCCCGACCGTTTCCCTCACTTTTCAGGAAACGGAGATACTAAAGGCAATTTCCCGTGGACTAACGACCAAAGCAATTGCTGCCGAGTTGAAGATGACCGATGCAACGGCAGAGACATACCGTATACGGTTGATCAAGAAGCTCGGTGTACCGAACACGGCGGCGCTGTTGGCTTATGCTTATACAAATGGGATTCTCTAGAGATCCCGGGAAAGACGTTCTTTGATAGAATATTCCACCCTCGCGAGCAACCCGCTTTTGCCTTGCGAATAGTGGATGAACGCTCCGATCGCCTCACTTCTCATTTTTAGCGTGTTGTGTTTCCTTTTGAGGACGGCGATAAATTCCGGGACTTTCGAAAACCCGGTGCCGTCATCTTCTACTTCAATAGTCAGCAATTCGGGCAGCCATGAAAACCTGACCCACACATGCCAGGCGGAAGAATGCTTATAGGCGTTGTGAATGAGTTCCTGGACGATCCGGGAAAGATAGGTTTCTGCAAGCGCCGTCAGCTTTCCTTCCACGCCAGTGGATTCAAAGTGAACATTTCCCGTTCCGGGCCTTTCCATATTCTGGCAAAGCAAAGCAATACCCTGCCCGAATGAGTTATCCTCCGTCCGGACCGGCAGGAGTTTTCTGGAGATCTTTCTCACCGATTGGATCACCTCCTGAAAGTCGCCCTTCATGCCGACCAACAGCGCCTCAGCCTGAGCCCGTTCAGGTAAGGCCCGTTCCAGGCGGTCGAGTGAAAGCCCGAAGACAGAGAGTCGTTGAATCAGGTCGTCGTGCAATTCGGCCCCCATTTCTGAGATGATGTGCTCGCAGGCCTCCATCGCTTGCCGGGAGATTTCTGCTTCCTGTTTTTCTTTTGAGAATAAGAGGTTCATTGGCTTAAATAATAAAACCGTTTCGATTTAAGAATGAAATCGGGACGCAGTTACCATATGGTAAGTCGTCGATAGTGGGTGCTAACCTTGCTCGTTACGTCCCCAGACACTAAATTATAGATTCTAATCAAACTGCCACCAGGCCGATCCAAAATGCTACGTAAAACAACCCTGACGTTTCTGGGATGCCTGTTACTGAGCGTACAGGCGCATTCCCAGAAAATTGACTCCTTAAAAAATGAGCTGCTGCATCAAAGCGGCGAGGAGCGGTTTTCCATCCTCTATGACATAGTGTTTGAGTATTTGGGCAAGGAGGATTTTCCGGAGGCGTTGAAATACATCGAAGAGGCACAACAGGTTGCTGGCAGATATGATGATAGTCTTCACATTGTTAAGGCGGGGAGGGTGAAGGGGATGATTCTTCAAAAGCTTGATAGAACGGCAGACGCTATCAACGAACTTCAAAAAGTAATTTTCATTTCTCAAAGACATAAATTCGAAGCCGACCATGAGGCTATACTAAATGGACTTGCTGTCGCTTATACTTTTCAGGCAAAGTACGATAAGGCCTTACAATATCATTTTGATTGCCTGACGATGCGCGAAAAAAGAGGGAATCATGAAGACATCTGCATCACCCTCAACAATATCGGGATGGTGTACTATAAACTTAAAAATAGTGAAAAGGCGCTAGAGTATTATAAAAGGACGCTTGAGGAATCCAATCAAATTAACGTTAAACAGGGCTTTGATTATAAGGATCGCTTGCTGATCAATATTGGTCTCTGCAATAACGCCCTTGAGGATTTCGAATCTGCGGTGAAGTTTATCCAGGAGGGAATGAAACTCTGTGCTCCTGAATGCAGCGATCAGACAATAATGCAGGGAGAATTTGGATTAGGCGTCTCGCTGTTAAGTCTTGACAAACCAAAAGAGGCCGAAGGTCATTTTCTAAACTCTTATCACTTTGCAAAGAATCAAAATGATAAGAGATTTCAGCTCGAGAATTTGATTTACCTGGCCAAAATTAAGATGACAGCTAGCCTTTATGAACCCGCCCGCAAGTTGCTTGAAAAGGCCGAGATTGTTGGTGCCGAAACACATTACAATGAACTCCTAATCAACGTGTATATGCAATTTTCGAAATTATATATTGAAACTAAGGATTATAAAAATGGTGCTGCCTATCAAGGGAAATACATTTCTCTTAAGGATAGCATTCATAGTCATGAATTGACCAAGAATTTAATGAAAATTCATGCTGAATTTGAAGAGCGTGAAAACAAGGCAAGGATTGCTGCACAGGAACAAATTCTGAGACTTAAAGAGGAGGCTATTCATCGTCAAAGGTGGTTAAACTTGCTGACAGGCGCTCTTGCTGTTCTGTTTATAGCACTTGCCCTAATCTTGGCTCGAGTTAACAAAGACAAGCAAAAGACTAATCATTTACTTGAGCAAAAAGTGAAGGAACGGACCCAATCCCTAGAAGCCACTTTGGCCGCTTTGCAACGGAGTCATTCCGAACTAGAAGAGTTCATTGTGAAGACCTCCAGAGATATACAGAGTCCAATGGTAACTATGAGGGGACTGTCTAATATAATGCTAGCCGATTCTGATGATCCTCAGACAACACGAGAGAATGTCAAGCAACTTGAACGAATCATAACTAGCTTGGCCGAACTGCAATATCGGCTGACCGAGTTGAATGATGAAAACCACAGTAAAAAACGATTGTAAGCTGTTAAAGAATACCTTTTGCAAACCTAGGTAAAGTGTTCATAACCAGTCAATTTATTAACAGTTAGATTGGATGAAGGTGGCTAGAAACGTGGCCTTTTTGGATGTAAGGTTCACCCCTATTTCTTCACAAAAAAGGGTAAACAATACGAATTGGGCACACCCTACACATCCCTGTTAGAAGCAAGGTTCTTAAGTTGAAGGGAGATTTAATATACCCCGATACTTTCTATCTATAGCAACTCGCTAACGTCTGTTAGGTTACTCAATGATCACCTCCATTTGTAAATCTTTTTCGATCACGTCATTCGGGGAATGTAAGCAAGTGCTTTTATTTGGCATGGAATAAATAACCCGCCACATTAATTGTTAATGTTCGACATTGAAAAATAAACTCCACACAATAATGAATGGTGCACAACTTTTCTCTGGTACGGGTGGTCAAATCAAGACCTTAATCGGACCCCTATTGACGGGCACCAGTTATTGGTTGAAGCAAAGGCAATAAAACAGCGAGCCTGGCTCAGGTAAATGAGATTTTTGCTATTTTATTGAATATTAGGCAATTAGCGCTGAATTTCCTCTACAACCATCCCGCCCACTGGGGCATAACTCTTGTTGGAGACGACTTTTTCTTGGTTGGCTTTTTTAGGAGAACCAGAGATCAATGAGAAAGAAAATAACATCGCCGCGGATGCAACGACAGCTAGTATAACTCTTGTTTTCATTTGAGTATTTTTTTAGAGGTTATAATTTCATTTGTGAATGGGATCAATTACTAATCCACCATCTCCGCCTTTAGGCTTTATCACTTCTTCAGTGCATGAGTAGAATGACAGGCTAACGGCAAGTGTCAACAGGATTGCATAAATAAATTTTTTCATAGTGGGTAGAGTTTAGATTATTTTGGTTTTTTTTATCATTTACTTGTGGGACAAATATGGTAATGCTTACTTTACTTGTTCATGTAATAAATTGTCAAAAATTACCCGTGTACCAATTCTTTTTTAAAGTGCTAAAATTGAAGACCTTCTTGGTTGTCTTGTTCGCATTGGTGAGCCTCCCTGGATTACCCCAGGCAAATAAAAAAATTGACTCATTAAAATCCCAATTGAATGAAAGAAACGGGTTGGCGCGGTTTGATCCCTTATATGATCTGGTCTTTGAATACCTGGGGAAGGAAGATTTTCAGAACAGTTTGAGATACATTGAAGAGGCAAAAGGAATTGCTTACCAATTCGGAGATAGCCTTCGTATAGTGAAAACCGGCAGGGTAAAAGGGCAGATCTTGCAACGACTTGATAGAGGGGGCGACGCAATCATCGAATTTCAAATAATACTTCCAATTTCAAGGCGAAACAACTTTAGCAATGAATTAAAATCTATTCTTAACGCCTTCGCAAATGCATATTCATTTCAAGCAAGCTATGACAAGGCCCTACAACTTCATTTTGAATGCCTCGAATTGCGCGAAAAGGATGGCAACATGGCAGACATAAGTGCTACTCTAAACAACATTGGATTCGTGTATTACAAGCTTAATAATTATGAAAAGGCGTTGGAGTATTACAAACGCATCCTCGACCAATCCAGTCAAGTTAATTTCAAAGACGTTCTGTTTATCAATATGGGCTTGTGCTACAATGAATTAAACGATTTCTCGACCGCCAAGAAGTTTATTGACGACGGATTGAAGTTTTGTGCCCCAAACTGCAATGATCAAACTTTAATTAGCGGAGAATTCGGATTGGGCAAGTCGCTCTTTAGTATGGATAAACCAATAGAGGCAGAGAACCATTTTTTACTTTCATATAGGTTGGCCGAAAAGCAAAAGGATAAACGATTCAAGATTGAGAATCTGATTTACTTGGCTAGGATTAATAATATCATGGATCATTATGAGGTGGCCAAGAATTTTCTCAAAGAGGCAGAGTCTGTTGCCGATAAGACCGAATACAATGTATTGTTGATTAATATTTATAAGCAATATTCTGAGTTGTATACTAAAACTAAAGATTATGAGAATGCTGCAGTTTACCAGCGAAAATACATTACGCTGAAGGATAGCATTTATAGCGAGGAACTGATGAAGAATCTCACCAAAGTTCAAACGAACTTCGAAGAACGTGAGAACATAAAAACCATTGCGGCCAAAGATGCAGTGCTCGCACTAAAAGAAGAAACCCTCAAACGCCAAACCGCCGAAAACCGATTTTATGTTGTCATAGCGATCATGGTCTTTGCACTGGCTGCTCTTATGCTGGTGCTATTCCGTCTCACGCGCCGCGCCAACGAAAGGCTCGAAACGAGGGTGGATGAACGGACCAAAGAACTTAATGATTCCAATGACGCGCTGAAGAAAGTCAACGGCGAAATGGACAATTTTATCTATAAGACTTCTCACGATATACGCGGGCCGCTGGCAAGCTTGAAAGGAATATGCAACGTGGCCATCATGGACGTCAACGATACCACTGCACTGGGCTATCTGAAGAAACTGGACAACACAGCTGAAAAACTCAACCTGATCCTCACGCGCCTGCTGATCATCAACCAGGTGAACCATGCCGTGCTGGCCGCCAACGTGATCAACTTCGAGGAGGTCATCGAAGACATCCTCTTCATCGAACGCAAAAAAGGGATCCCCAAACGGATGACCATCACCTATGAAGTGGCCAAGGGTGTGGTGATGAAGTCGGACAGGGAAATGCTGCGCATCGTGATGGAGAACCTCATCGACAACAGCATCAAATTCTATAATGAATCGGATAGGATAGACCCGTTCGTGAAGATCCATATTACAGCCATGGCCCGGTACGTCATCATCACCGTGACCGACAACGGCGTGGGCATCAACGACGAAACCAAAGAAAAGATCTTCCAGATGTTTGTCCGGGCCTCCGAACGCTCGGAAACCGGTGGGATCGGATTGTACCTGGCCAAACTGGCAACCGGCAGACTGGAAGGTACCATCGACTTTAGTACCACGCCTGAAAAGTTCACCGAATTTACCGTCAGGCTTCCGCTGGATCTGGGACCTGTTCTGGAATTCCGCGGCGAACAAGAGCGGATCCTCGAGTTTGAAAAACGCAAGCTGGATGAGAAACGAAAAGGGGCCGCAGTCTCTTGAGCTGAAATTGTAGATTTACGCTGAATTGATGCTGCGTAAAATGTGCGCGCGGCGTTCTCTCCTTTAGGCCTGACCACCGAATCCATAAGCGTACGAGAGGGTGAGCTGCAGAAATAGAAGACTTAATTTTCCAACCTTCGATTTTGTTAGAGGAATTTCGCAGATTTGCGCCAATTAATTCTGCGTAAATCTGCGCGATCTGCGGGAAAAAAACACTATGAATAAGCAGGACTTCAAACGATATACCGTCACCGCCGCCTTACCCTATGCCAATGGCCCAAAACATATTGGGCACCTGGCGGGGGCATACATTCCGTCGGATGTTTATGTGCGGTATCTCCGGCTGAATAACAAGGATGTTATTTTTGTGTGCGGCAGTGATGAGCATGGTACGGCCATCCCGAATCAGGCGCTGAAAGAAAACACGACCTCACAGGCGATCATCGATAAATACCATTCCCTGATCCGGGATTGCCTGAGTGGAATGGGGATTTCTTTTGATATCTACCACCGCACCAGCGATCCGCTCCATCATCAAACGTCCCAGGAGTTTTTTTTGGAAATCTTCAACAAGGGCCTTTTAACGGAAGAGACCTCGGAGCAATATTATGATGAGGAAGCCAAGGTCTTTCTCGCCGACCGCTACATTGTCGGGACCTGTCCGAATTGCGGTCACCCGAATGCCTATGGCGATCAATGTGAAAAGTGCGGCTCGTCCCTGAGTCCCCGCGAATTGATCAACCCCCGGTCGACCCTGAGTGGAAATCTGCCCGTGCTCAAACCGACATTGCATTGGTACCTGCCCTTACAGGATTATGAAGGCTGGCTGCGTTCGTGGATACTGGAATCGCATAAGGACGATTGGAAGGTGAACGTCTACGGGCAGTGCAAGTCGTGGATCGACGGCGGACTGCAACCCCGCGCGATGACACGCGATCTGGACTGGGGCATCAAAGTACCGCTGCCCAATGCTGAAGGAAAGGTTTTGTATGTGTGGTTTGATGCACCCATCGGCTACATCTCCGCTACGCGTGCGCTGTTTGATGAGCTGAGCAAATCAAAAAGGAACTATGCCACCCCGCAGCGGAATTTCGGAAAGGTGAAGGCAGACGACTGGAGGGTATACTGGGAGGACCCGGGGACAAAGCTGGTGCACTTTGTGGGGAAGGACAACATTGTATTTCACTGCATCATTTTCCCCGCCATGCTTCACGCGGCCGGCCATTACATCCTTCCGGATAATGTCCCCGCCAACGAGTTCCTGAACCTGGAGGGCGATAAGATGTCGACCAGCCGGG
>Ga0193731_1000051_pt1 | contig 35882 bp, 26 predicted proteins | sample U1a2metaG_FD_144920 | JGI IMG/M metagenome (GOLD analysis project Ga0193731, IMG submission 144920) | Soil microbial communities from a riparian zone of the East river system, Colorado, United States - U1a2 | ecosystem: Environmental > Terrestrial > Soil > Riparian zone | place: USA: East River...
CTGCCCGTTTTGCCGATAAAGCCTGTGGCATGGCACTCGTCCGTCATGACCAACGCCCCAAAAGCATCCGCGAGTTTGCTGATTTCATCCAGCCGGGCAATGGTCCCATCCATAGAAAAGGCCCCGTCTGAAACGATGATCATCTGTCTTGCTCCTTTCGCTTTTGCATCGGTGAGTTGTTTTTCAAGGTCGGCCATATCATTGTGTTTGTAGCGATAGCGCATGGCTTTGCTCAGCCTCACTCCATCGATGATAGAGGCGTGGTTCAGCTCATCGGAAACAATGGCATCTTCCGCTCCGAACAACGGCTCAAAAATTCCGCCGTTCGCATCAAAGGCAGCGGCATACAAGATCGTATCTTCCGTTCCCAGAAATTCCGAAATCTTTTCTTCCAATTCCTTATGGATGTCCTGTGTTCCACAAATGAATCGAACAGACGACATGCCAAACCCATGGGTATCGATGGCCTTTTTAGCGGCGGCGATGACGCGAGCGTGGGAAGAAAGACCCAGGTAATTATTGGCGCAAAAATTAATTACTTTTTTCCCGTCGAGGGTAGTAATGTCGGCCCCCTGGGGGGAGACGATGATACGTTCTTTTTTATAGAGTCCCGCCTCGCGAATGGACTCGAGTTCTTTTATTAATGCGGGCTGAATATTCTTATACATAATGCTATCGGATTTTGGGATTGAAGTTCGTTGGCCTTGAATTCCCGGGAATCAATTTTCTTCCCGATGGGATGCTCCCCTAAGGTCAGGGGGCAAAGCTACAAATGTACCCGTACATCGTAAATCGCAAATTGTTTTAACTTCGCGCACTCGAATTTGGCGAATGAAAAAAACGAAAATCCTGCTGGTCGGGGCCGGCGGCCAGTTGGGTTCTGAACTCACTCAGGGCCTATGGACGATCTACGGAAAGGACAATGTAATTGCCTCGGATATTAAAGATCCCCAGGGCATTCTAAAAGAGGGTCGGTATGAGAAGTTTGACGTGATGCAACGGGACAAACTTTTTGAATTGATAAAAAAAAATGAAATCACTCAGATCTATCACCTGGCAGCGCTTCTCTCGGCTACGGGAGAGAAGGACCCCCGGTGGGCCTGGAAATTAAATATGGACAGTCTTCTTTTTGTTTTGGAAGCGGCCCACGAGCTCACATTGGATAAAGTGTATTGGCCCAGCTCCATCGCGGCATTTGGACCCACCACCCCAAAGCAAAATACACCCCAGGACACCATCATGGATCCCACTACCGTGTATGGAATTACCAAATTGGCGGGGGAGTTGTGGTGTGAATATTATTTCAGGCGCTACGGGGTGGACGTGCGCAGTCTTCGGTATCCCGGACTGATTGGATATAAGACACCTCCCGGTGGAGGAACAACGGATTATGCCGTCGACATTTATTTCAAAGCCGTCAAAGATAAAAAATACGAATGCTTCCTGGCCCCGGACACCTACCTGCCGATGATGTATATGAGCGATGCGGTAAAGGCAACGATCGAGTTAATGGAATCACCTGCCGGTCGCGTGAAAGTACGGACCAGCTATAATATCTCGGCCATGAGCTTTTGCCCTGCTCAGGTTGCCGCCACCATAAAAAAGCACATCCCCGAATTCGCCATTACGTATCAACCCGACTTCCGCCAGGCTATTGCCGATTCCTGGCCTAAATCCATTGATGACTCGGCCGCGCGAGACGACTGGGGATGGAAGCCCGAATTCGGACTGGAAGAAATGACCGTAGATATGTTGAAGAACCTTTCCTAAATTTCAGCAGTGTCGAAGATCAGAAAATTAGCCGGAGAAACGGTGCTGTATGGATTGGGCAGCATCGTGCCCAGAGCGCTGAACTTTTTGCTGACTCCCTTACACACCAATATCTTCGCACCCGAAGAATATGGAGTCTATACTTATTTGTTGGCCTATGTTGCCTTTCTCAACGTTGTTTATACGTTTGGTATGGAGACCGCCTACTTTCGCTTTGCCACGGTACCGGGTGCAAATGCCAAACATGTTTTCAATCTTGCCCAGACCGCAGTGCTTTCCACCAGCCTGCTTTTGTCCGGTCTGTTCATCGCTTTTGCTTCCCCTCTTGCTGCCTGGCTTCATATTCAGAACCACCCTGAATTTATCATTTGGCTGGCCCTGCTCATGCTGCTGGATGCTGCCGTAGCGATTCCCTTTGCACGGCTGCGGTTGGAGAAGCGCCCGATCAAATTTGCGCTTGCCAGAATAATGAACGTCGTGATCGCCGTTGGATTGAATTTCTATTTTCTTAAAATAAACTATGATCCCGCCGTGGGCATCGGGTTTGTTTTCCTCGCCGGTTTGATCGCCAATTTGTTTTATCTTTTCTTCTTTGCCAAGGATCTGCTTTCGTGGCGGCCGGCGGTGGACAAGGTCGTTACCCCGACGATGGTAAACTATGCCTATCCCGTGATGCTCATGGGTGTTGTCGGAATGATAAATGAAATGTTTTCCCGGTTGACCCTCAAGTGGTGGCTCCCCAAAGATTTTTACGAAGGAAAAACACCGGCGCATGCGTTGGGCGTTTTTGCCGCATGTTATAAATTCTCTGTCTTGATGAGCATCGCCATACAGGCATTTCGGTTTGCAGCGGAACCCTTTTTCTTTTCGAATGCAGCCGATAAAAATTCACCCGACTTGTTTTCCAAAGTCAATCATTACTTCGTGATCGTATGTTGCCTGCTCTGGCTTGGGGTGAGTATTAATCTGGACGTCCTCAAATACCTCTTTATCGGCAGAGAAGAATATTGGGAGGGACTCCCGATCGTTCCGATTCTTTTATTGGCCTACTTGTTTTTGGGTGTGTACTACAATTTCTCCGTGTGGTACAAAGTCACAGACAAAACCTATTTTGGTACCATCATCACAGCGGGGGGTGCCGCGCTGACCATCCTGTTGAATTACCTGTTGATCCCTGTTGCAGGATATACCGGCAGCAGTTGGGCAGCCCTGATCGTCTATGCCTCGATGGCCCTGGTGTGTTATGCCCTTGGGCAGAAACAGTATCCCATTCCTTATCGTATCCTGGCTGATTCCTGTTACGTTTCGGCCACCTTCTTGTTGATTTTTTTGATTTCCGGAATAACAGTGGAGAATCTTTGGCTGAGCATAGGGTTTCACCAGGGAATAATCCTGCTTTTCATTGCTGTAATCTACGTTATTGAACGCAAAGGGGTGATGCCCTCCCCCCTTGAACAAAGGGCCCCGGGACAATAGACGAATGGGAATTTTCGTTAATTTTGTGGGCTAAGCCCGAACCTAAACGCCCGGGCCGCACCTTGACTCCTTTGCCGTTGACCAAGTATAGCCTTCATTTGTGCCTGTCGTGGGTTGTCGCTTTTTCGTGTCTGACCGCGTTACCCTCTTTTTCACAAAAAGACAGAAGAAAGGGTTCGATGCAACCCGCCACGGCTTCCGCCCGCCTGCGGGAAGCTGAATTTTTCTTTACAGAAGGCGAAAAGTATTTCATTCTTGAAGACTATACCAAGGCCCTGCTGTACTTTCAGCGTGTCGCAGAACTCAACCCGGACAACGCAGCCGTACATTACAAAATTGCTGAAGTATTGTCCAAGTCGACCAAAGAAGAAGACCTCACAAAAGCCGCGGCCAGCATTGAAAGTGCACTACGACTGGAGAAGAAAAATCAGTATTTCTACCTGCTTGCTTCCAACATCTATTCCAGCCTGAGCAATTTTCCCAAAGCCGAGCAAGCGCTCGAGATGATGATGCAGGAAATCAAAGGCACAGATGAATACCTCTACGAGCTGGCGGCGTTGTACCAGTACGATCGCAAACCGGAGGAAGCTATCCGAATCTATAATAAGGCAGAAAGTATGTTAGGGATCAATGAAGTTTCATCCCTTCAAAAACAACGGCTTTACCTGGAACAAGGGAAAATTAAAGAAGCGACAGCCGAAGGGCAGCACCTGATTGAAGCCTTTCCCGATGAACCACGGTATATTCTCGATTTTGCTGCAACGCTCTCGCAATTCAAACAAGGACCGAAAGCCATCCTCTACCTGGAAGACTACCTGAAAGATCATCCCCATGCCGGTAGTGCAAAAATGCTGCTGTCGGGATTGTATCGCGATAATGGCCAGGACCAGAAGTCGAAAGAGTTAGCATTAATCGCGATCGATGACCCGTCCGTAGAAGTGGGAAATAAAGTGCTGATGGTAGGGACCTACAATGCCATGTTGAGCCAAAATGAAGCAAAAAAAATAAAAGATCCTGATCTCGAAACATTTGCCCTCACCCTTTTCGAAAAACTAAAAGCTGCCTACCCGGATGATCCCAATGTTCACCTGGTCGGGGGCGACTTGAATCTCACTCTCAAGAGAAACCAGGACGCCCAGCGGGAATACCGGTCTGCCATTCGCCACGGGTCTGTCAGTTTTGATGCGTGGCAGAATCTGTTGTCATTGGAGTCGCAAGCGGACGAATTCGACAGCTTGATTGCGCATTCCGACGCGGCAATGGAATTGTTTCCCAACCAGGCGATCTTGTATTACTTCAATGGATATGCGCAATTGCGTAAAAGAAATTACCGCGAGACGATCGTGTCGCTGGAGCAGGCCAAAAAGCTTTCCGTTTCCAACCCCAACCTCATGGGCGATATCAACAGCTTGCTGGGAGATGCCTACAACGGGACAAAAGACTACCCGAAATCAGACAAGGCGTTCGATGAGGCCCTGACAATCAACCCCAACAATGACTTGGTCCTAAACAACTATAGCTACTACCTGGCGCTCCGGAAAGAAAACCTGGAGAAGGCTGAAAAAATGGCTGCTGCGTTGATTAAGAACCACCCTACCAACGCTTCCTACCTTGATACCTATGCCTGGGTCCTGTTTATGCGCGAAAAGTACAAGGAGGCCAGGCGCGTGATGGAGAAAGCCATTGCTACCGGGCAGGCCGGGGCCGTTCATTTTGAACATTATGGCGACATTTTATTTCAATTAGACAATATCGATGAGGCCGTCAAACAGTGGCAAAAAGCCAAAACACTGGACAATGGAAACACGTTAATTGACAAGAAAATTGCGAACCGGAAATTATATTAAAGAATCTCGCCAAGTTGCCATAAATTCACCTTTTCGAGTACGCTAGAGATTTTTGCATGCGACGCCCTACCCTCATTCTACTTTTGGCTATTGCTCTCCTGGAGCAAGCCTGCAGCAAAAAAGTAGTGCCTTCCCTGCCGCCCCTGGCCAAGACCCTCGACGTCCAGGAAATTGACTTTGAGTATCTGCATGGTAAAGCGCGCATGAATTTCAAAGACGATAAAAAAGATCTTGACGTGAAAGCGAATATCCGCATCCGCAAGGACAGCGTAATCTGGATGACCTTCTCGGTCGTCGGGGTACAGGGTGGCAAAGCGTTAATCAATAAGGACTCGATCACCATTGTGAGTAATGTTGACAAAGAATATTACGTATTTGATTACCCTGAACTTTCAAGACGATTTAATTTCAAAATTGACTATGCTTCCCTTCAGGCGGCCATGCTCGGCAACCTGGTGATCCCGCGCTCGGAAGGAGATCGTATTATTGAGGATATTGATTACAACAAGCTCAACCAGCAGGAAGGCACCGTGACGGTCAAAAACTATATCAACCGTGCAAACCAAAAGCTCGAGCGGGTGGAGTTGACTGAAAGTACCACCAACAATTCCATTAAAATTATTTATTCCAACTTTCAACCGTTGGGCAACAAGATATTTCCCTATATGGGAATGATCAGCGTCCTGTATAAGACGGGCGCAGGCATTGTAAATAACAGCATTACATTCGAATACAATAAAGCAGAAGTGGGAGATAAGGAACTGCGATTTCCTTTCAATATCCCAAAGCGATATGAACGCCGTTAGTGTAGCGGGGAGGTGGGTAACCGTCGGACGACGGACAGCCTTTCTGTGCACTTTTATTTTGCTGGTAACAGGAATAACCACCGGCCTTCATGCGCAGAAAAGCAAATCCCAACTTCAGAAAGAAAAGCAGCAGAACATTAATAAAATCAAGGAGACAGAAAAGATCCTGAACGAAACCGGGCAGCAGAAAAGCAATTCACTCGGCGAACTCACCGCCCTCAACCAACGCATCAAGCAACAGGAAAGCCTGATTGGCTCCATCAAAGGTGAAGTCAACCTGTTGGATTCCGACATCGATGAGAACAATCAGATCATCCAGACACTGGAAGAAGACCTCGGTAAACTGAAAGAAGAGTATGCCTCGATGTTGTTTTCGGCACAAAAGGCGAGTGGAAAGTCGGATAAACTCACGTTTCTTTTTTCAGCCCGGTCTTTTGATCAATTGGTGATGCGCCTGAAGTACATGGAGCAATATGGGAAGTCCCGCCAGGAACAGGCCGAGGCGATCAACCGGACTGAAAAGATCCTAAAGGAACAGGTACGGCAAACCGAAGTCATCAAGGACCAAAAAAAATCACTGCTCCACGAAGAAGTGGATGAGCGAACGCACCTCTCCACCCTGAAGCAAAAGCAACGTTCGGTGGTGAGGTCCCTGGAGAAAGAAGAGAAGCGGCTGAAGAAGGACCTGGAGGAAACAAAAAAATCGGTAGCGCAACTGGACAACCTGATCAATGATATTATTAAAGAAGAGATGGAGCGTGCCGCCCGTGAAACGGCCGCTGCAAAAGCAACTCATGCCGTTGCGGTCGTGGAAACCCTGACGGCGCTTTCGTCCTCCTTTGAAGAAAACAGAACTAAATTTCCATGGCCTGCTGCCGGCTTTGTCTCTCAAAAATTCGGTAGACAAAACCACCCGGTGCTCCGGGGGATTGTCCTGCAAAATGACGGCATCAATATCCAAACTCAACAGGGAGAAAAAGTCAAGTGCATTTTTGAAGGCGAGGTACGGGCGGTAGCGATCTTTCCGGCCATTGGAAGCTCCGTTATTATTAGTCACGGCGAGTACTTCACGGTTTATTCAGGCCTGAAAGAAGTCTTTGTTAAGAAAGGTCAGAAGGTAATGACCAACCAGGATATCGGACACGTATCGGTCAATAGCGATGGTATTTCCGAGCTGCGATTTCAAATCAGGAAAAACACCGTAGCCCTCAACCCACAAGCCTGGTTGATGGAGTAGTTGGCTCCAGGGCATGGGGAATGACCCCGGTAAAATCTGAAACATCAGGCTTTGCGCCATTTTCATCAAAAAGAGCCGTTCAGAGCCGGATTTAGCCGACTTTAAAACAAACAAAAGCTGGTTAACTGGCCCAATTATTGCCATTTTCACGTTAATCCGAGAAGTGTTATCTTTACCATCTTAATTCAATAATATGAAATCTATTCTTTTGTTTTTGGGGGGTGTAGGCGTTCAAGAACTCATGGTGATCGGAATTTTTGTACTCGTTTTCTTCGGTGCAAAAAAAATTCCTGAATTCATGAAGGGCATGGGCAAAGGCGTGAAAGAATTTAAAGATGCCATGAGCGATGTGAAGAAGGAAGTGGAGGATGCCGGTAATGCCGCTAAGATTGAGGATAAGTAACTCTTGGAGGCGTACACGCATTTCCGCGAGATACAACACGATCTGAAGCGAGGTGCCCTTACGTGCTGTGCGGTTGTACAGCACCATCTTTCCATCATAAAAAGCAAGACCCGCCTCAATGCATTCCTTGGTGTCTATGAGGAAGAGGCCTTGGTACGCGCGGCGGAAATCGACAAAAAAATCAAAGCAGGAAACGCCGGCAAACTCGCAGGCCTGGTTGTTGGTCTGAAAGATGTACTGGCCTACCAGGACCATCCTCTTCAAGGCAGCAGTAAGATCCTCGACGGTTTTATTTCTCAATTCAACGCCACGGCCGTTCAACGCTTGCTCGACGCCGACGCGATCATCATCGGAAGATTGAACTGCGATGAGTTTGCTATGGGATCTTCCAATGAAAATTCAGCCTTCGGACCTGTATTAAATGATATTGATAACACGCGGGTCCCGGGAGGGTCTTCCGGTGGATCAGCCGTTGCCGTCATGGCCGGCATGTGTCAGGTTGCCCTTGGCTCCGACACCGGCGGATCGGTCCGGCAACCCGCCTCCTTCTGCGGAGTCATCGGATTAAAGCCCACCTACTCCCGCATTTCGCGTTTTGGGCTGATCGCCTACGGCTCTTCGTTCGATTGTATTGGTATTTTCTCAAAAAGCCTGGAAGACATTGCGTTGGTGCTGGAAGTCATCGCCGGCGCGGATGACTATGACAGCACAGTTTCCCGCAAACCCGTTCCCTGTTACACCGATGCCTTCAAGGAATCCATTCCAAAAAAATACAAAATCGCTTACATCCGGGAAACCGTTGAATCCCCCGGGATCCAACCGGAGATAAGGGATGCGATCAAAGAAAAGATTGCAAGACTTAAAGATCAGGAACACCAGGTCGAGGCGGTTGACTTTCCCCTGATCGAATACATCCTGCCTACCTATTATATTCTGGCAACGGCCGAAGCGAGCTCCAACCTGTCGCGTTATGATGGAGTACGGTATGGCTTGCGGAGCCCACACACCGAAGACGTGCAGACCCTGTATAAAAAAACCCGTTCGGAAGGCTTTGGCAAAGAAGTGCAACGCAGGATTTTACTGGGCACCTTTGTACTCAGTGCAAGTTATTACGACGCCTATTATACCAAAGCACAAAAGGTAAGACGATTGATCCGTGACAAGACGAAGGAAGTTTTCAAAACGCATGACTTTATTCTCATGCCGGCGGCTCCCACTACCGCCTTTAAATTGGGTGAGCATTCGGATGATCCGGTAGAAATGTATCTCGCTGATCTGTATTCCGTCCAGGCCAACGTAGCCGGTGTGCCCGGCATTTCTGTGCCCTGTGGAACAGATGATAAAGGTATGCCGATAGGGTTGCAGGTGATTGCGGATGACTTCGAAGAGGCCGAACTCTTTCGGTTTTCGAAGATAATGATGAGTTTGAATTAATACGACCTTCCCTCTGTTGTACGACTCGCTGAGGGAGGTGAAACGAAGTTGTGAATGGAGGGTAGGCAGATGAAAAGACTGGTACTAAGTGGTTTGATCGTATTTCTTGCGCACAGCATTTGGGCGCAGGATGTGCTTATGCTGAATACCTTGCCTGTGTTGGACACGATCTCAACCCCGGTACTCATGACCGCTCAGGAATTCGCGGTCCAGGAAGATTCTATCGTTCTTGAGGCAATTCTTGCGGCCAATCTGGAGTATATCCCGGCGGAGGAAAGCGCAGAATTGATTGCCGACCGCCTCCAATGCGTGCAGCAAAAAATCCCGCTGGATTACAATGACAAAGTAGCTGCCTTTATTAATTATTTCACCATTCGCGACCGCGAATACATGCGGATGGTATTGCGTCGAAAAGATGTTTATTTTCCCTTGTTCGAAAAATACCTGGCCCAATACAAACTGCCGCAGGAATTAAAATACCTATCGATCATCGAGTCGGGTCTTAATCCCCGCGCCGTTTCACGGGCGCGGGCGGTTGGCCTTTGGCAATTCATGGCGGGGACGGGCAGATACATGGGACTGCACCACGATTGGTACATCGATGAGCGGATGGATCCGGAAAAATCGACTGACGCCGCGTGCCGGTACCTGATCATGCTTCATTCGATCTTCAAGGATTGGCCGCTGGCATTAGCCGCTTACAATTCAGGGCCGGGAACCGTGCTGAAGGCAATCCGCCGGTCGGGGTACAAAAGATCTTTTTGGGACGTCTATTCTTTTCTGCCGCGGGAAACCCGGGCTTACGTTCCCCAATTCATTGCCATCATTTATGCGGTGAATTATGCGGAGCTGCACAACCTGGCGGAATATACCCGGGAGGAATTGCCGGCCTATGATACCTTGTTGACCCGGCAATTTCTTCATTTTGAAACGTTCGCCAACCTCACCGGCACCTGCCTGGAGGATTACCAAAAACTAAATCCCTCGATCCAACGAAATGCAGTTCCGGATGGAAAATCGTATGTGATTAAAGTTCCTGTTTTGGCAAAGCAAAAACTGGAACAAAACCGGTATGCGTTACTCGACTCGGCTTCAAAATTGGGCAGGAAGCAATTCGACCTGTCGGCGCCCACGGTCTTCAGCAGCACCTATGGCCGCGAAATGATCGCCTATCAGATTAGGCCCGGCGATGCCCTGGGGACCATTGCACAACGTCACCATGTTCGGATTGACGATGTCAAAAATTGGAATAACCTGTCGTCTAATTTGATCCATCCCGGACGCGTTCTCAACATCTGGGTTCTCCCTCCTATGAAAGTGACCGGATCCATATCCTACTCTCCTCCTGCTCCCGTTCCACCGGCAGATGCCACATTGTATATCGTGCAACCCGGTGATACCCTTTGGGACATTTCCAGGAAATTCCAGGGCCTGACGATTGAAAAAATAAAGGCGCTGAATAATCTCAAAACCAACAAGCTCAAGCCCGGGCAAAAGCTGATAGTGAGTTGATCCAAACGGCGTACGCTAACTGAGGATTTGTGATTGCTGAATTTACGAGGCGGGAACAAAAAATCAAAAATCAGACATCAGCAATAAACAATAAACAATCCACGTGACGGATTTGTGATTGTTTATTGCTGATTTGTGATTGCTGATTTTTACTATTGCCTATGCGTTTAGTCCCTGGGCTTAAATATTAAATTATGTTGTAAATTTCCAATTCACCTTAATCGATCCCTTATGTCAATCAAAATCCGTAAACAGGATGCCCTGAACTATCACATGCAAGGGCAGCCCGGAAAGATTGAAGTTGTCCCTACTAAAGCGCTCAGCACGCAACTGGATTTGGCCCTCGCGTATTCGCCTGGCGTAGCGGAACCTTGCATGGAAATTGCGGCGAACAAAGAGGACGTTTACAAATACACAGCTAAAGGAAATCTGGTAGCGGTCATTACCAACGGAACAGCAGTATTGGGTCTTGGAAATATAGGTCCGGAAGCCTCCAAACCCGTCATGGAAGGAAAAGGTGTACTCTTCAAAAAATTTGCGGGCATTGATGTATTTGATATTGAAATTGCCGAGGAAGATCCTGATGAATTTATCAAGATTGTAAAGGCGCTGGAACCAACGTTTGGCGGCGTAAACCTGGAAGACATCAAAGCTCCCGAGTGTTTCAAGATCGAAACCGAACTCCGGGCCAAGATGAACATCCCGGTCATGCATGATGACCAGCATGGCACCGCCATCATCTCCAGTGCGGCCCTTCTCAATGCCCTGGAAATCGTAGGAAAGAAGATTGAAAACATCAGGGTCGTCGTCAACGGCGCAGGCGCTGCGGCGGTAAGTTGTACACGACTTTATCTTGCACTGGGAATGAAGTGTGAAAATGTAGTGATGTGCGACAGTAAAGGTGTCGTTCACAAAGACCGTGAAGGCCTTGATTCGATCAAAGCGGAGTTTGCCACTTCCCGGAAAATAACGACGCTACAGGAGGCGATGAAAGGAGCGGATGTATTTGTAGGTCTTTCGATCGCCAATATTCTGACCCCGGAAGACATTGGCTCGATGGCGAAAGACCCCATCGTTTTCGCTTTGGCTAATCCCGATCCTGAAATTGCGTACGATCTTGCAAAAAAAACCCGGCCCGATTTGATCATGGCTACGGGCCGTTCCGACCATCCCAACCAGGTCAATAATGTCCTGGGCTTTCCTTACATTTTCAGGGGTGCGCTGGATGTGCGCGCAACTGAAATCAACGAAGCCATGAAGCTGGCCGCGGTCAAAGCATTGGCCGCCCTGGCAAAAGAACCTGTGCCGGACATCGTTATCAAGGCCTATGATACCGACAAGATTCAATTCGGCAGAGAGTACCTCATCCCCAAACCGCTGGACCCCCGTCTGATCACTACCATTTCCCCGGCAGTTGCCAAGGCGGCCATGGATTCCGGTCAAGCTACCTATCCTATTACCGATTGGGGTAAATATCATCAGGACTTATTGAAGCGAATCGGCATCGACGAGAAACTAACGGCCCGTATCATTGACCGCGCAAAGAAAAACCCAAAGCGCGTTGTGTTCGCCGAAGCGGACAATCACAAGATATTGAAGGCAGCCCAGGTCCTTCAGGACGAAAATATTGCCCATCCTATTTTGCTTGGAAGCCGGAAAGAGATCGAACGGCTTATTGCGGAGCACAGCCTTGAGTTGGAAGGTTGTAAGATCGTTGATCCCCGTGAAGAAAAAGAACGCACCCGCGCTTATGCGAAGGCCTATTATGAAAAACGGCAGCGCAAAGGTGTGACCCTGCATGATGCTCAACGGCAAATGCGGGATCGCAATGTCTTTGGCGCGATGATGCTTGAATTCGGTGAAGCCGATGCGCTGATCTCCGGATTGACGCGGGATTACTCAAAAACAATTCTGCCCTCGCTTCAGATCATCGGTATGGCTCCCGGCGTGAAGCGGGTCGCGGGCATGTACATCATGCTCACCAAGAAAGGCAACTTCTTTTTTGCCGATTGTACTGTTAATGTCAACCCCACCGCAGAAGAAATGGTTGGCATCATTGGCCTGACTAAATTTGGTGTAAAGGTGTTTGATATCGAGCCGCGCGTAGCCGTTGTTTCGTATTCCAACTTTGGATCGAGCAAGGGGGAGATTCCGGAGAAGACGCTCGAGGCCGTTCAACTGGCCAGAAAAAAATATCCCGGTCTGATCATCGATGGAGACATCCAGGCCAATGTTGCGCTGAATGTAGAATTGCAGCGCGAGATGTATCCGTTCAGTGCGCTGACCAAAGAAGGCGCCAACACGCTGATCTTCCCCAACCTGGCTGCGGGAAATATTGCATACAAATTACTCATGGAGATTGGAGGGGCTGAAGCCATTGGACCCATTTTGCTCGGCATGAAAAAACCCGTTCACATTTTACAATTGGGAAGTTCAATCCGCGAGATTGTCAACATGGCCGCGATTGCCGTCGTCGATGCACAGTTGCATGAAGTCGGTGATCGGTGATCGGTAATCGGTGGTGGACACAAGATTACTAAAAGTGTGGCCACGATCTTAGATACTAAGGTTGAATCCACCGATCACCGATCACCGATTACCGATTATTCTCTATCTTTGCGGCCACTGAATTTGATGGAACCAAGAACTATTTAACTCTAAACATGGCCTACATTGAACCTGCTCCGCTCCTGGACAAGGAGAACCCGTTTGAAGCAATGATGTCCCGCTTCCGTACTGCTTCACAAATACTTGGCTTGGAAGAAGAAGTGTATAACGTGTTGAAAGTGCCGGCGCGACAAGTGATTGTCTCCTTACCGGTGACGATGGACGATGGAAGTATTAAAGTCTTTGAAGGGTATCGCGTAATTCATTCCACGATCCTCGGCCCCTCAAAAGGGGGCATTCGATTCGACCCGCATGTCAACCTGGATGAAGTAAAGGCGTTGGCGGCGTGGATGACATGGAAGTGCGCCGTGGTGGACATTCCATACGGAGGTGCAAAGGGTGGGGTTGCCTGTAACCCCCGTGAAATGTCTGCCGGCGAGATTGAGCGGCTCATGCGCGCCTATACCCTTTCCATGATCGACATATTTGGTGCTGATAAAGATATCCCTGCCCCGGACATGGGAACGGGTCCGCGCGAGATGGCTTGGTTAATGGACGAATATTCGCGCACCCAGGGTATGACCGTTAATGCGGTGGTAACGGGAAAGCCGCTGGTATTAGGTGGATCCCTGGGAAGAACGGAAGCGACCGGTCGTGGTGTGATGGTGACGACCCTGGCGGCAATGGAAAAATTAAAAATCAATCCGTATAAAGCAACGTGCGCTGTTCAGGGATTTGGGAATGTTGGATCGTGGGCAGCCCGGCTCCTGTCGGAACGCGGCCTGAAGGTGCAGGCCATCAGTGACCTTCACAGCGCCTATTACAATGCCAACGGAATTGACATTGAAAAGGCTGTTGCCTATCGTGACAACAACAAGGGTTCGCTGGACGGTTTCCCTGACGCGGAAAAAATCGCAGGGGGTGAAATTCTTCATCTCCCCGTCGATGTGTTGGTTCCCGCGGCAACCGAAGATGTTATCACGGTAAGCAATGCAGCAAAAATTCAGGCGAAGCTGATTGTCGAAGGCGCCAATGGCCCGACTTCTTCCAAGGCGGATAGTATTATTTATGAAAAAGGGGTGAACGTGGTCCCTGATATTCTGGCAAACGCCGGCGGCGTCACCGTGTCGTATTTCGAATGGGTACAAAACCGCCTGGGGTATAAATGGACGACCGATCGCGTCAATCGCCGCAGTGACCGGATCATGAAGGACGCTTTTGACAATGTGTTTAAGACGGCCACAGAGTATAAAGTATCCCTTCGCATCGCCGCCTACATGGTAGCGATCGACAAAGTGGCGAAGACGTACAAGTACCGTGGGGGATTCTGAGGTAACAGTAGGCAGTAGGCAAGGGGCAGTAGGCAATGGGAAGTTGACACTTGACAAGGGGCAGTCGACAATGGGGGGACTGGTTTGATTCCAAGCACCGTAAAATCAGCAACCACAAATCACCAATAAACAATCAAAAATCCGTCACTGGAATTGTTTATTTCTTATTGTTGATATTTGATTTTTGATTTCAAGCACCGTAAAATCAGCAATCACAAATAAACAATCAAAAATCCAGTTGATAATGGGGGCACTGGTGGGTAGTAGGTACTAACAGTAGGCAGTAGGCAAGGAGCAGTAGGCAATTGGAAGTTGAAAGTTGACAATGTGGGGACTCCTATAATAATTATTAACTCAAGTTCTTATTTAGTTAAGTGGACGAAATCGTGAATAGTGATCAAATCAGACCAACCGGCAACCTGTGACCAATTATGAGAATTCACAAAGAAGGACGCACGATACTTTTCGTTCTATTGATCAGTTTGGTTGCTCTTAACGGGGCTCTGATTTATTTTTTTGTTCTTGCCTCAACCGTTCAATCGATCATTCTTGCTGCCAGCATCATCATCTTTGTGCTCATCTTACAATTTTTCAGGGAGCCTGTTTTTGACGTTGTTAAGAATGAAAAACTGGTAATTGCTCCCGCCGATGGAAAGGTCGTGGTCATTGAAGAAACGGAGGAAACGGAATATTTAAAATCACGGAGAATACAGATTTCCATATTTATGTCACCGGTGAACGTGCATGTCAACCGTATGCCGGTAGGGGGATCGATCCGCTACTACCAATACCATCCCGGAAAATACCTGGTCGCCTGGCATCCAAAATCCAGTACAGAAAATGAGCGCACCACGGTAGTTGCAAAAATGAAAAATGGAACAGAGGTTTTGTTCCGCCAGATCGCCGGCGCCGTGGCAAGAAGAATTAAATGCTATGTGAAAGAAGGCCAAACCCTGGAACAAGGGCAGGAGTTTGGGTTTATCAAATTTGGCTCAAGAGTGGATGTATTTCTTCCGTTGAATGCAACAATCCTTATAAAAACCGGACAAGCCACTACGGGTGGAAAGACCGTTTTGGCTGAGTTACCTTGAGATCGGTTCGACGTATAAACGAGCAAAACCGTCGTTTTTAGAATAATTCGCGGGCTAACGCTTGTTGCTGGCTCATACTTCCGTATCTTTAACATTCCCGCATCAGGTACAATTTCATATAAAATGAATACATCGCAGCTTAAGTTTTCTTCCACCCTTCCGGAATTCTTCCCTACTGTTACAAAGCGCGTAAACGAATATTTTAAGGCCCATAAGATCAGCCGGTTTAGCAATAGTGAAATGATTGTAAAAACCGTCTTCATGTTCAGCATTTATCTGATCCCGTATTTTTTCATGATCAGTGGCCTGTATAGCAGCTACGCGATTTTTCTGGGACTTTGCGCCGTAATGGGATTTGGAACGGCCGGTATCGGGCTTTCGATCATGCACGATGCCAACCATGGTGCCTATTCTACAAAAACGTGGAAAAATCAGCTTCTTGGATATTCTTTGAATTTAGTGGGTGGCCATTCGTTCAATTGGAAAGTACAGCACAACGTACTTCACCATACCTACACCAATATTCATGATGCGGATGAGGACATCAGCCCGCGGGGTGTGCTCCGGATGTGCCCACAATCCGACTGGAAACCAATTCACAAATACCAGCATTTTTATGCCTGGTTTCTCTACGGACTGCTGACCTTCGTGTGGATTATTTTTAAGGATTTTGTCCGTTTAATCAAGTATCAAAAAGATGGAATGGTGAAAAAACAGAAAGCCTCTGTTATCCGGGAATGGGTTATTTTGATCCTTACCAAGATAATTTATATAGGCTACGTTTTTGTCGTCCCCTTGTATCTCACGTCATTTTCCTTCGCCCAGATTTTTCTTGGCTTCTTTGTCATGCACTACATTGCGGGGTTCATTCTGGCTATTATCTTTCAACCGGCCCACGTTATAGAAGGAACGGAATACCCCAAGCCGGATTTAACCGGAAACATGGAAAACAGCTGGGCAGTCCACCAAATGCACACCACAACCAATTTTGGTCATCGTGAAAAACTGTTTTCATGGTATGTTGGCGGATTGAACTACCAGGTGGAGCACCACTTGTTTCCCACCATTTGCCACGTGCACTACCGCAAGATTGCCAGCATTGTAAAAAAGACGGCTGAAGAATTTGGATTACCCTATAAATCCAAAGACACATTTATGCAAGCGCTTCGCGCCCACGGTAGACTCCTCAAGGAATTGGGGCAAAAACCACCCGTCATGAAATTGGCGACCGTTAAAATTTAAGCAGTCACCTCATCAAACGCCTTTACAAACCCCCTCATCTCTTCGAGTGTCCCAATGCTCACCCGGCACCATTCGCGTTGCCGATAATCCCAGATGCGCATAAGGTACCCTTTCTCTTCCATCTTGCTTAGAATCAATTTTCCTTCTTTGGGTGCTGGCCAAAATGCAAAATTCGTAACGGTCTTCCCGTAAGCAATTTTATGCTGGTCCAAATAGCCTGTAAGCACGGCACGGGCCTCCGTGTTTTTCAATCGCACTAATTTCATAAACGAGTCATCTCCCAGGCTGGCACGGGCCGCGGCAATGGCAGGTTGACTCAACGGAATATCACCGGCATATTTTGCGATCCGCTTGATCAGGTCAGGACGCGCTATTATATATCCGATACGCAGTCCGGCCAATCCGTAAATCTTGGAAAACGTACGGGAGACCACCACATTCCTGTCTTTCTTTACTAAGTCAACCAGAGAGATTTGCCGGGAAGGCTCAAGGAATTCCAAATAAGCCTCATCGGCGTAAACCGTCACTTTTTTTGAAACCTCTTCACAGAACGATTCTACTTTTTCAGGATCGACCAACGTGCCGCTGGGGTTGTTGGGGTTGCAAATAAAGACCAAACGGGTATCGGCTTTTATAGACGAGGCCAGCGCATCATAGTCAATTTCCAACGCTTCATTGAGATTGACTTTCTCCCACGACGCTTTGAATACTTCAGCATAATTCATCAGCGCAGGAAAAGTCGGGAAGGCGGAATTTATCCTGCCTCCTTCTATCCCGAATGCCACTCCGGATTGGCACAACAAATCACCGGAGCCTGCGCCAATATGAATATATGAGGGCGATACGCCTTCCTTTTTAGCCAGGATTTCTTTCAATTCAGCAGTCGCCTGAATCGGATACCGATTGCCATCGGATAAGATCTGAATGACCGCTTGCCGCGCTTTCTCAGAGGGGCCGTACGGATTTTCATTGGCATTCAACCGGACTTTTGAAGAGGATGGTCCCGGGAAACCAGGCCCAGGCTTTTTCAAGCCCCAGTGAAACCGTTCGGCCTCACTAACGGGTGTGGAGATCAGTTTCGCTGCCAGGGACGACGTCATGCCTAAACCAGCAGTAAGGGCCAGGGTGGACTTAAACCAATCCCGGCGGGTAAAGTTCTTTTCCATGGGGGTGTGATTTGTAACCGAAGTTAGCAAATATCTCCCGCAGATCTCGAAAGTTGTTTCCCGCAGATCTCGAAGTTATTTCCCGCAGATCACGCAGATTTTCGCAGATAAGATACTCAGAAGCAGCAATGTGGTCGCCTAGAGGGGTAGACCAAGCTGGAACTAATCGCAATCGTAAGTTACTTAGGGATTGCAAGATTTCGTTGATATTTCTGCGCCACCTCTGGCTTTGACGGGCAGTAGCCCTTTCCTCCTTTAGAAGAACGGAACTTCCCCCCCTCCTTCAGGAGGTGGCTGGTGTGAGGGCTGCGTAAATCTGCGCGATCTGCGGGAAACAACTAATCTGGAATCAGAGGAACTGCTCAACTATGTGGATCACCTCCCCCAAATAAACTTCATCCGTCTTATCAAAATCGTCCAACACATCACTGTCCACATCCAATACAAGGACAACTTCCCCGTTCTTAAAAGCGGGCAGGACAATCTCCGATTTTGAATCTGAACTACAGGCGATGTGTCCCGGAAATTCATCGACGTTGGGAACTCTTATTACTTTCTTTTCCTTCCAACTGGTGCCGCACACTCCCTTGCCATACCCTATCCGGGTACAGGCGATGGGTCCCTGGAAAGGTCCCAGCACCAATTCATTGTTCTTCACCAGGTAAAATCCAACCCAGAAAAAATTCAATGCCTGGCGGAGGGCCGCCGCCACATTCGAAAGGTTGGCAACGGTATCGGTTTCACCTTGCACCAGGGACGCCAGCTGTGGAATCAACGTCTTATAGCGTTCGGCCTTGTCTGTAGAATTGGCCAGAATGAGTGCTTCTGCCATGGATTATAACGTTGAAGGTCCTTTCGTCTCGGGCTGTGTTTTTTCAACTCCATTTTCATGAAGGGGTCCGATAGGAGGCATATCCTCTGTTACCTCCACTCTTCCTGCGGGAGCCTCGACCTTGTCAATGAAAAATTTCCGTTGGAAAATCAGGATCGTGACGACGCCTATAAAAATGGAAGAATCGGCAACGTTAAAAACCGGACTGAAGAAAAGAAAATCATCTCCTCCCACGGCCGGCACCCAATCCGGCCAATTGAATCTTACCAGGGGGAAAAAAAGCATATCGATCACTTGCCCGTGAAACCATCGCGTAGGCGAATCAAATGGGGCGTTATTGAGCAATACCCCATAAAACGTACTGTCGATGACATTGCCGATCGCACCTCCCAGGATCAACGACATACAAACCAGAAACCCGGTGTGCACCCCTCTGCGCGCCATGCGGATAAGGTAATACCCGATCCCCATCATCGCCGTGATCCGGAAACTGGTAAGCGCCAGTTTGCCAAACTCGCTGTCCCATCGAATACCAAACGCCATGCCCGGATTCAATAAGTAATGCAGCTTAAACCACTCCCCCAGCACATTTACTTCCTGGTGGATGTACATATAGTTGTGCACCAACAATTTGCTGACCTGGTCAATAACAATGACGACAAGGGCTATCAATAAATACTTTCGCGCGCTCATTTAATTATTTTACACTAATCTTCACTTTCAAACTAAACTCGTCCATATCCACCTCAGTAGCATCGGCCACTTTTTCTTTAAACTCCAATGTGAGGGCCTGCGTTTCTACCCGGATATAGTCCTTGAATTCCGTGATGGCCGTTGTCACTACCTCGCCATCTTTTTCGACTTCAATTCCAATCTTATCCAGGACTTCCAGCCCCATGTCCTTTCGCATGTTTTGAATGCGATTGACAAAGTCACGGGCAATGCCTTCCTTTTTCAGGTCGTCCGTGATGGTAATGTCCAGCGCTACGGTGAGGGGTCCGTCGTTGGCTACCGACCACCCGGCAATATCCTCCGAACTAATCAATACATCCTCCAAAACCAGGTCAAATCCACCTTTTGATAGTGCATTCTTTACCTCTAACGTTTTTATCTCTTCTTTCGTTAACGAATTGATCACCGCCGAAACCGCTGCCATCTTTGACCCATATTGCTTCCCTAACTTGGGAAAGTTGGGCTTTACTTTCTTCACCAGCAAGCCGGACGTATCATCAATATAGTGGACCTCTTTTACATTTACCTCCGCTTTGATAATGTCCTCGACTTCCCTGACGCGCATGGAAAATGTTTTGTCAAGGACCGGCAGCATGATCTTTCGAAGGGGAGTCCGCACTTTGATTTTACTATTCTTTCTAATAGAGTGAACCAACGAGCTGATTTTCTGCGCGTAGTCCATAGAAAGCTCCAATTCTGCATCGATCCTGGATGGATCCGCTACCGTGAGGTCGGTAAGGTGAACGGACTCATGCCGCAACGGCGTTTTATGCTGCTTTGCCTTGTCGCGGATGTTATCCGTCAGATTCTTATACAAGAACTCCGAATAAAAAGGAGCGATCGGCGACATTAGTTGTCCGGTCACCATCAGGCATTCATAGAGTGTTTCGTAGGCCGCTTTTTTATCTTCGGTTATTTCACCCTTCCAGAAACGTTTGCGGTTGAGCCGTACGTACCAATTGGAGAGGTGATCGTTGACAAACTCCTGGATCGCACGGGCGGCCCGGGTGGGCTCATATTCCTCAAAGGCATTTGTAACTTCGCCAACGAGCGATTGCAATTTTGAAAGAATCCAGCGATCCAACGGTGTCAACCGGCTGTACGGCACGTTGTTCATCTCGTCTTTCACGAAGCCATCAATATTGGCATACAAAACAAAGAAAGAATAGGTATTGAGCAGGGTGCCGAAAAATCGTCGCTGGACCTCCGCCATTCCTTCCTTGTCAAACTTCAGATTTTCCCATGGGGGAGCGTTCTCGATCATATACCAGCGAACTACATCCGGGCCAAATTGGGCGATCGTTTCAAATGGGTTCACTACGTTGCCCTTGCTCTTCGACATCTTATTGCCGTTCTTATCCAGCACCAGGCCATTGGAGATCACATTTTTGAATGCCACGCTATCAAACAGCATAACGGCGAGGGCATGGAGCGTAAAGAACCAGCCGCGTGTCTGGTCGACACCCTCGGCAATGAAGTCGGCGGGAAAAGCCTTTTTGAAAACGTCTTTGTTCGCAAAAGGATAATGCCATTGCGCAAACGGCATGGAACCCGAATCGAACCACACATCGATCAGATCGGGCTCGCGGTACATCGGCTGGCCCGAGGAACTGATCAAAATAATTTCATCCACGTACGGGCGGTGAAGATCAAGGTCATCGTTATCCAGACTAAAATCCGGAGGCTGCATTCCGGCCTTGATCGATTTGGCAATCTCCTCCTTCAATTCAGCGATCGACCCGATGCAAATTTCTTCCTTGTTGTCTTTTGTCCTCCAGATCGGCAGGGGCGTTCCCCAAAAGCGCGACCGCGACAAATTCCAATCCACAAGGTTTTCGAGCCAATTGCCAAAACGACCCGTACCGGTAGATTCAGGTTTCCAATTGATGGTTTTGTTCAATTCCACCATGCGGCCTTTGAGCGCCGTGGTACGAATGAACCACGAGTCCAGCGGATAATATAATACCGGCTTGTCGGTACGCCAGGAGTGCGGGTAACTATGTTCGTATTTCTCTACCTTAAATGCCTTGTTCTCTTCCTTGAGGATAATGGAAATGATCACATCCGTGGTCTTGTAGTCGGGATGGTTTTCATCTTCGTTGGTATAATTCTTTACATAAAAATCGTCCGGCCCCAGCGGTTTGTGTGTCTTGATTTTATACCGCGTGACCCCTTCCTGTACCTTCACACCGATCTCCGTAACAAACCGTCCTTGTTTATTGACGGTGGGAACTTCATTGCCTCCTTCATCTTTTACCGTGAGGGGAGGAATTCCGTTTTGTTTCGCGACGCGGAAGTCATCGGCGCCAAACGTGGGCGAAGCATGTACTACACCGGTACCGTCTTCCGTGGAGACAAAATCGCCGGCCACAACCTGGAAGGCCTTGTCAGCGTCGTACAACGGTTGGACATACGTCATCAACTGTTCATATTGGACTCCCACCAACGCTTTTCCTGAAATTTCCTGGGTTGTTTCAAAAGGAATAGACTTGTCACCCGCTTTATAATCTTGCAACCCCAGCGCTGCATTTTTTTCGGAAAAATACTTTCCCTGGAGGTCCTTGGCCAGAATAACGCTGACTGGCTTGAACGTATAAGGATTAAATGTATTGACTAGTACATACTTTATCTTCTCGCCAACGGCCAAGGCCGTATTGGAGGGAAGGGTCCAGGGAGTCGTGGTCCATGCCAAAATGCGAACATCCTGATCCGGATCCTGAAACAGGAATTCTGACTTCTTGTTTCGCTTCACTTTAAACTGGGCGACAATAGAGGTATCTTTCACATCCCTGTAGCACCCCGGCATGTTCAACTCATGTGAACTTAACCCGGTACCATCGGATGGCGAATAGGGTTGGATGGAGTAGCCTTTGTATAATAATTTTTTGTTATACAATTGTTTCAACGCCCACCACAGTGACTCAATGTAATCCTTGTCATAGGTGATGTAAGGATTTTCAAGATCGACCCAATAGCCCATCTTCTCTGTCAGGTCATTCCATTGGTCTTTGTAGAGCATGACCGTTTCACGGCACTTCTGATTGTACTCTTCAATAGATATCTTTTTGCCGATGTCGTCCTTCGTGATTCCCAGTTGCTTCTCTACCTGAAGTTCAACCGGCAGACCGTGCGTATCCCATCCCCCTTTTCGTTTTACCTGAAATCCTTTCAGCGTTTTGTAACGGCAGAACATGTCTTTCACCGTGCGTGCCATCACGTGGTGGATACCGGGTGTCCCGTTGGCGGAAGGCGGACCTTCATAAAATGTAAATTCGGGTTTCCCCTCCCGGTTGCTTACGGACTTCTCAAAGATCTTCTCCTGCTTCCAGAAGGCAAGCACCTCTGAGGCGACCGTTGCAAAATTGAGTTCTTTATATTCCTTGTACTTCACTCCGCTGATCCTTTCCTGTCGTGTATTCTAATCTTACTCAAATCAATTTCTTCATCTTCGTGCTCTCCATAGAAACTCGAATCGAATTCGTCGATGAGCGATCGGGTTTCTTCCTCTTTCCTGCCCTTATCAAATGTCATAATCAGCGCCGGCAATAAGATCAGGTTCGTGAACATCGAGATCACCAGCGTGGTGGACGTCAGAATCCCCAGGGCGATCGTCCCTCCAAACTTGGAGAAGGCAAAGATGATAAAGCCGGCAAAGAGAACAATGGATGTATAAATAATACTCTTCCCCGTCTCCAGAATACTTTCGCTCACCGATACCGGAACAAAAAATTTATTGGCGAACTGTTCCTGGCGGTACTTGGCCAAAAACCGGATCGAGTTGTCTACTGAAATGCCAAAGGTGATGCTAAAGATCAATGCCGTACTGGGCTTGAGGGGAATGTTGAAATATCCCATCAATCCGGCTGTGATCATCAACGCCAGCACATTCGGGATAAGAGAGATGATGATCATCCGCACGTTGGCAAACAAGAAGGCCATGGAAAGGGTGATCAGTGCGATAGCAATCAGCAAACTTCGCCACAGTTCCTGAATAAGGAATTTATTTCCCCGGATAAAGATTTTTGTCGAGCCGGTCACCGAAGCGGAAATGCCCGTACTGTCGAACGCCGTTTTCATCCTGGGTTCAATGACATTGCCCACCAATGAATCCAGTTTCCTTGACCCTATGTCTGCAATCTGCAAAGAGATGCGCATCTTTTGATAGGTCGAGTCCACAAAGGATTTCATGAGTCCCGAGTTGTCCGATTGCCCTTTCATGTACCTCAGGATAAAGCGGCTTTCATCCTTTGTTGTTGGAATCGAATAGCGCTCCGGGTTCCCGTTGTAAAATGCCTGCTTGGAAGCCTTGATAAAACTGATGATAGACAAAGGCCGCGATACGTGATCCAGGGAATCAAGAAAGTCTTCAAAACTTTCAATTTTTTCCAGGTTTTTCAAGTTAAGAACGCCCCTTTTCTTTCCGGTATCCACCACGATCTCCAGGGGCATGATGCCGCTGAAATTGGTTTCAAGGAACTTCAGGTCTTTTTTGATCTGGCTGTCCTCCGGTACATCGTCAACAATAAAAGAGACGGAATGCAACCTCATCATTCCGACCACAGAAATGGCGGCCAACGCTATCGACATTCCATAAATAAAAATGCGATGCCGGTGTACGATCAAATCCAGCCAGGCAACAAACTTCCCAAGGATTTTGAAATTGAGGTGCCTCAGGTGCTTGGGCTCCGGGGCCGGCAGCCAGGAGAAAATACTCGGGATCATGATCAAGCTTACCATGAACAGCACCATGATATTGATTCCCGCCACAATACCGAACTCGCGAAGAATTGGAATACTGGTCGACAGCAGCGTCAAAAACCCGATGGCAACAGTCAGGTTGGTGAGGAACGTAGCCAATCCCATCTTATTAACGACGACCGCGATGGCTTTTTCCTTATCCTGAAGCTTCGCGAACTCCAAATGATATTTGTTTAATAAATAAATTGCATTGGTTATCCCGATGGTCACAATCACCGGAGGAATTAATCCGCTGAGCAAGGTTATCTTAAAGCCAAATAAGGCCAACGTGCCCATAACCCACACCACCACAATTCCGATAATGATCATAGAGAAAAGGACGGCGCGAAAAGACCTGAAAAACAAGAACATGATCAGCCCGGTAATCGCTGCCGATAAATATAAAAACAACGACATCTCATGCTTGATCTGGCTGGCTACCACCGAGCGGATAAAAGGAAGCCCGTTGTAGTGCAGTTGGATATGGGTACTTTTCGAAAACGCATCCCCTGCCGCCACCAATGAATTTACAAGGCCCACCCGTTTGGAGGAATTCATAACCTCCTTATTAACCGACACGACCATCATCGTGGCCCCGTTGGTGGTGTTGACGATCTGGCCCATGTAGAAGCGCTGGGTTCGCAGCACGGCCATCAGACTGTCAAACTGCCGTTGGGAATCAAGTTGTTTCGGAAAGAGGTCGGTGAACCGAAAGCGGACACGGGCTGTGTCTTTAAGAATCACCTTGATCTGCGGCAGACTCAAGACATTGTTAACGCCCGGAATCGCCCGGATACTGTCCCCCAGTTTTTTGAATGCTTCAAAATTTTTGAGTTCGTAAATAGCACTGTCCAGAACCCCTACGGCAATGATATTCCCGTCTTCCCCGAACTGTTCCTTAAACTTGTTGAGGAACACCATTTCGGGATCCTCCGGGGGCACCGTGCGGTTAAAGTCGTAGCTCATCTCTACCCGGGTTGCCTTATAGGCCATGAAAACGGTTATAAAACCGATGGTCAGCGTCAGCGCCAGGCGATACCGTATGATGAATTGTGCGACTTTCGTCCACATGGGGATATTGGGTCAGAAACGAATCGGCAAAGCTAAGTATTTTTGAAGGTTGTTTCCCACAGATCTCGAAGGTTGTTTCCCGCAGATCTCGCAGATTTTCGCAGATTAGCAGCCAAGGGATCCGTAACTCAGAATTCGGCTACGAGGAGGCATGGGGGACGGAGCACTAGTCGCAATACATAAGTTACTTAGGTTTTGATGGCTCAGTACGACTGCGCCAAAGCTTCAGCGAACTAGCCTCGCCATTTTTGCGTAAGAGGAGGGAACTGCCCTTTCAGAGGACGGGAGCGAACTCGCAGGTTATTCCTCCGCGTAAATCTGCGCGATCTGCGGGAGATTTTTCTCTCAAACAAGTGAGATCCCCTTAATCTTCCGATACATCGAAATCGCGTGCCGGTCGGTCATGCCCGAAATAAAATCAATGCAATGACGGAGCAGGTGATAGGGATTGTCAGGGTGCTTCAGGATTTCTCCGCGCGTTTCCTCGGGAAGAAGCATTCCGAGATTCTGATACTTTCTCGACCTCCCGCCCTGTGTCAGTTGAATCGCGGCCTGGATAAACTCGTGAAGCAATCCCGGCAATACTTCATGTCCGGCCGCTTCAATCTCTACTACATTCCGGGCATGATAAATCTTCCTCGCAGAGACCTCGCCAATGGTTTTTATCGATTTGTTGAATCCGCACAGGTCCATCAGCGACTGGTCAAATTCTCCGTTCAGCATGCCCTGCTCATGATCCAGAAAAACCAGGGTGACTGCCTCTATCAGTTCTCCAATTGCCATGGCCCTCAGTGTTCCCAGCTTTTCATTCAGACCGGTACCGCTGGCCAGTTTTGAACGATCAAGTTTACCTCCTAAAATCGGCGCCAGTAAGTCTACCGTCTCCTCAAAGCCAACGAGGCCCAGCCGGCAACCATCTTCGAGATCGATAATGTTGTAGCAAATATCATCTGCCGCCTCCACCAGGAAGGCCAACGGATGCCGGCACCACACGTTTTCCCCGCGCGGGATCAATCCCAAAGAAGATGCCACTTCAGAAAAAAATTCTCGCTCGGATTCGAAGAAGCCAAACTTCTTTTGGCTTTTCTTACTCTTGTCACGTTGTGGGAAAAATGCCGGACAAGGATATTTTGTAAAAGCACCCAGCGTAGCAAACGTTAATTTTAATCCGTATTGGCTTTTGTTCAGGATGCGAAAGCCCTGGGCGTTGCCTTCGAATCTCACCAACTCTTCCCACTGCGGCTCCGTGACCCTGGATTGGAATCCTTGTCCAACCCCGTGGTGCAGAAAAAATTCCGAGATAGCATCTTCGCCGGCATGACCGAAAGGAGGGTTGCCCAGGTCGTGCGTAAGCGAGGCAGCCGCGACAACGGCTCCAAAATCAAACTGCGTAAACTTTCCTGCCAGCTCAGCGTGTCGCTGCAAAACGACTTCTCCTGCTTTCTTCCCTAGCGACCTCCCCACGGTAGATACCTCGAGGCTATGGGTCAGGCGGGTGTGAACAAAATCATGCTCGGGGAGGGGGTGGACCTGCGTTTTGTCCTGGAGGCGTCGGAAGGGATGAGAAAAAATGATCCGATCATAATCCTGTTCAAAAGCGCTTCGTGACTGTTCGACCGCGGCGGCCTTATGACCGATGCGCTGAGAGAAAGAAGGTGAACCCAGTTCAAAGTCGTAGTTCGTCAGAGCGTTAAATTTTTCTGAGAAGTTCGGGGATCGAAACGGCTTCCCGGATGACGGACTTCAATGACGCGATCTTGATCCGCTCCTGTTTCATCGTATCCCGATCGCGGAGGGTTACCGTATCGTCCTGCAGCGTTTGATGATCGATCGTAACACAAAACGGTGTGCCTATCGCATCCATCCTCCGGTATCTCCTTCCGATCGTGTCTTTATCTTCGTAATAACAGCGGAAATCCAATTTCATATCACGCAGTACGGCCTCTGCTTTTTCGGGAAGCCCGTCTTTTTTCACGAGGGGTAGAATGGCTACTTTACTTGGCGCTAAGGGAGCAGGGATAGAAAGCACCACGCGTTCGGTCCCTTCTTCTTTTCCTTCGGCTGCCTCCAGTTTTTCTTCTTTATAAGAATGAGAAAGCACCGCTAAAAACATGCGGTCAAGGCCGATGGAGGTTTCGACGACGTACGGGATGAAGCTCTGATTGGTTTCCGGATCAAAGTACTGTAATTTTTTTCCAGAGAACTTTTCATGGCTTTTCAAGTCAAAATCCGTTCTTGAATGAATTCCTTCCAGTTCCTTGAATCCCATCGGAAAGTTGAATTGTATGTCGCAGGCGGCATTGGCATAGTGGGCAAGATTCAGGTGGTCGTGAAAGCGGTAGTTCGCGGCTCCCAGTCCGAGGGCACGGTGCCATTTCATTCTACTTTCTTTCCAGAATTCATACCATTTCATTTCTTCACCAGGCTTGACAAAGAATTGCATCTCCATCTGTTCAAATTCCCGCATCCGGAAAATAAATTGACGCGCCACGATCTCATTCCGGAATGCTTTTCCGATCTGGGCAATCCCAAAAGGGATTTTCATTCTTCCCGTTTTTTGAACGTTGAGGAAGTTGACAAAAATGCCCTGAGCGGTTTCCGGCCTCAGGTAAATCTTATTGGCATCCTCTGCGATCGATCCCATGTCCGTTGAAAACATGAGATTAAACTGGCGAACTTCGGTCCAGTTGCGCGTGCCCGAAACCGGATCAGCGATTTCCAGGTCGAGGATCAATTGCCGCATGGCCGCCATGTCGGAACTCCCCATCGCCTCTTTCAAACGAAGGTTGGTTTCGTCGATTTTCTTCTGGTATTCCAGTACCCGTGGGTTGGTGCTCAAAAACATTTCCCGGTTGAACGATTCCCCAAAGCGCTTGGCGGCTTTCTCCGCTTCCTTCTCAATTTTTTCCTCCATTTTGGCAACGGCATCTTCCACGAGCACGTCAGCGCGGTATCGCTTTTTTGAATCCTTGTTGTCCACCATGGGATCGTTGAAGGCATCAACGTGACCCGATGCCTTCCACGTCGTGGGATGCATGAAAATAGCAGCATCGATCCCGACGATGTTGTCGTGCAGTTGGGTCATAAAACTCCACCAGTACTGCTTGATATTGTTCTTTAGCTCAACGCCATTCTGACCATAGTCGTACACCGCTCCGAGCCCGTCATAAATTTCACTGGAAGGAAAGATAAACCCATACTCCTTGGCATGGGAAGTGACTTTTTTCAAAAGATTTTCGTCCTGTTGCGCCATAAACCGCAAAGATAAAAGAATTAGGCTTTGTGTCTTCGTGCCTTCGTGGCAAGCGGATTTTTGAAAAATTAAATTTAACTTGAAAACTTCAATGGAATTTTTTCAACGTATTGGCTTTGCCCTGGCTTTCTCCCCTACCTCAGAAGCCCTCCTGGCTGAGACCGCGTGGCTAACAAATTTATTTCACGCCGAATTAGTCCTGATCCACGTGGGGCCCTCCGGGCAGAAAGAGGAGCAGTTGGCAAACTACTTGTTGGAAAGAGTGGGGCTTGCCGGAAAAGAAGTGAAGATAATCTGGGAACAGGGTAGTCCGGCAGAACGGATCCTGAAGGTGTGCCAAAAGGAAAAGATCGATCTCCTGGTGGCCGGGGCGTTGAACCGTGAAAACCTGGTGAAGTATTATATCGGCACCATTGCCCGAAAGATCATGCGCAAGGCAGACTGCTCTTTGATGATGATCACGAATCCTTCGACTCAACACCAGCCGATAAAAAATGTCGTGGTGAATGCGGAAGACAGTCCCTACGTAGAAGAAGCCCTTGCCGCAGCGTGCCTGCTTGGAAAAACAGACCACGCCTGGATACACATCGTTCGGGAAATTAAGTTGTATGGCCTGGCCATGGCCGCTACCGGCCAGCATTCAGAAGAAGAATACAGCGACATCAAGCAGCAGTTATTGCGGGATGAAATTGACCATGTGGATAGAATGCTATCCAAAATCCCGCACGGTGATGTGAAGATCAATGTAAAAATGCTTTCCGGAAAATCAGGTTTTGAGTTATGCAAGTTTGCCGAGCGCAAGCAAGCCGATTGGCTGGTCGTGGGCGCGCCGGCAAGGCGGTTCAAGCTTTTTGACAGGGTCTTTCCGCATGATCTGGAATATGTATTTGCCGATCTGCCCTGCAACCTGCTGATCGTTCATCCCGGGAAGGAGGGTCACCGTGGCTAAACTTTCTCATGGTGAACTCATACAGTTGATGATTCAGCTCAGCGCGATGCTGGCGTTGGGGAGACTCATGGCCGAAGTCGCGCGGAAATTCAAACAACCTGCAGTCGTAGGTGAAATCATTGCCGGGGTTATCCTCGGTCCGACGGTTTTGGGAATGATTGCGCCCGGGTGGTTTGATGTTCTCTTCCCTAAAATAGGAAATTCGACACTGGCCCTGGATGGTTTCACGCGTGTAGCCGTGGTGCTGCTCCTCTTCATCGCAGGACTGGAAGTCGACTTGCATATTGTTTTTCAACAAGGGAAGCAAGCCCTTTCCACCAGCTTCTTTGGTTTGATCATTCCGTTTTTTCTGGGCTTCATTATCCCTTTTTTATTCCCTGCTTTCTTTGGTGACACCGGTGGCACAGACCTATTGCTCTTCTCTTTGTTTATGGGAACGGCCATGAGCATTTCGGCCTTGCCGGTGATTGTCCGCATTATGATGGACTTAAAATTATTTAAGACCCGGGTCGGTATGCTCGTGGTGGCATCGGCGATGGTCGACGATCTCATTGGCTGGATGATTTTCTCGGTTATCCTGGGCTTGATCGGCAAGGGCCGCGATATTTCCATTGGATATACCATCCTGCTGACGTTGAGTTTTGCCATCCTCATGCTCACCCTGGGTCGCGGACTGCTCAACCGGGTCCTTCCCTGGGTCAATAAAAAAATGGCCTGGCCGGGGGGGCTATTGTCGTTGTCGATGGCCCTTTGCTTTTTGGGCGCCGCCTTTACCGAGTTCATTGGCATACACGCCGTTTTTGGAGCGTTCATGATTGGTGTTGCCCTGGGCGATTCCGAGCACCTTTCCGAAAAAGCGAAGGAGATTGTTCACCAGTTCATCAACAATATATTTGCTCCGCTGTTTTTTGTGAGCATCGGTCTCAAGGTCAACTTCCTGATCAATTTTGATCCGTGGATCACCCTTGTGATCATCGTCATTGCCTTCGCTGGCAAGCTGATCGGTTGTGGCTTTGGCGCCCGGCTAGGTGGGTTTTCCAGAAACGAATCCCTGGCGGCCGGCTTTGGCATGAATGCCCGCGGAGCCATGGAAATCATTTTAGGATTACTTGCCCTGGAGTCCGGCCTCATTAATGAAACTATTTTTGTTTCATTGGTGATTATGGCCCTCGTCACCAGTATTAGTAGTGGACCGTTGATGGAGTGGGCGTTGGGGAGGAAGTAAATGGTTGCCGGTTGGTTATGAGGGGTTGGGATTGTTTACCGAGATTTCGTCCCTGGGACTAGAACCGAGATTTGCCCGCTCTCAAGTCCCATAGGGACGGCATATTGGTAAACAAAGTATATGTTATGAATGAAATAGGGATTCGTTGTTATAGTGTAACCACTATTAAGCAGTACTGTTACATAACGTCCCTCTAGGGAATTCTCGTACAGCAGGCTATGGGTATGAAGAATTCGTCCCTATATGACGGGATATCGCCTTGCCGAAGTACTCCGAAACACGGTCTTCATTTCGTCTCTACGAGACTTCGTTATGAGAGGCTGGGATGTGTTTACCGATATTTCGTCCCTCTGGGACTCAAATGTAAACTTTATGAAGTTGAAGGAAAAAAACTGACTCAAAGGGAATTCAAAATTGCAATCTATTTTGTATCTTCTGAACTCAATCGATAACTGATCCAAGGCTGAAGTTCACTTCATAGAAAAATGGCGGATGGAGTAAGGCGGGAACCTAATAATAAGCACCTCTGCAAGGTTTTTCAACCTCCATACATGAAATTCAGCGTGAAAACCCAATAAAATCATAAAAAGTCCGGTGCGAGTCCGGAGAAAGCCCGGAGAAAGTCCGGTGCGTTCCAATACTAGACCAATAATGAGTCAAGTGTGAGTCAAGTATGATCACGGAGAAGGTCCATACGAAGACGTGAAATACACATACAATTACCGTGCAAACAGGCTATCGGAGTCCTGCCCCTTGCCTACTGCCTACTTGTTAGTTCCTACTACCTACCAGTCCCACATTTTTTGTCAACTGCCCGTTGTCAACTTCCAATTGCCTACTGCCCTTTGCCTACTGCCTACTTTTATCCTGGTTGATCCTGAAACCAAAGAACCAAACCCTGTCCCGCTCACCTACAGGATTCCGACATTCACCTACTTCTCCCCTGTCCCCACCTTTTCCCTATGGCCACACAGGCTATTCCTGCGTTCATTTGAGTATAAATTTTAAAGTGCAATGGAAAATTATAATGAGAAGTATTCGAAAGAACTGAGTGACAAGATCGGCAGAGAAGCCGGGGAGCCACGAAGGGGACTGGAACATCGTTCAGGACGGGTATTCGGAGGTTCTGTGTTGGTAATTATTGGTGCATTTCTACTGGCCAGGCAATATGGTATAGAACTCCCCGAATGGATATTCAGCTGGGGAACGTTGCTCATTGCCCTTGGGTTGTTCATTGGCGCCAAGCACTCCTTCCGGGGCTTTGGATGGCTCATACCCATCGTCATAGGTGGGGTTATTCTGATTGAGAATTTCGTGCCCGAGCTTTCTATCAGGCACTATATATGGCCGTTGCTGATCATCTGTTTTGGGTTATTCATGATCTTCCGGCCACGGCATCATCGTCGTGACTGGGGCTGGGAGCCCGGGGTTTCTTCCGAGGACTCAATTGATGCAACATCGATATTTGGCAGTACCAAGAAAAACATCATTTCAAAGGATTTCAAAGGGGGCGATATCACGACTGTCTTTGGCGGCACCGACCTTAATCTCACCCAGGCGGACATTAATGGAACGGTAATGATTGATGTCACCCAGGTCTTTGGCGGTACGAAGCTCATTGTTCCGGCTCACTGGAGCATTAAATCGGATGTGGTCTGCATTTTTGGAGGAATCGAGGATAAGCGACCGCAGTCAAAAGACATTACCGACCCCCCTAAAGTTCTCAAACTGGATGGGACGTGCATATTCGGAGGAATTGAAATCAAGAGTTTTTAATACTAAACAAGCAACGAGATGAACTGGTACATTGCAAAAATAATTTTCCGCATCAGCAACGGAGAAGGCGTGCGGAAATCTCAATTTGACGAGCACTTGCGCTTGATCGAAGCAGCGAATTTTGAAGAGGCTTTTTTGAAAGCACGGGTCCTGGGACTACAGGAAGAAGCGAGTTTCCTCAATGACTATCATGAACTGGTGAAATGGGAGTTTGTGAATGTAGCGGAACTATTTCCCATGAACGAATTGAAAGACGGACAGGAGTTATATTCGCAAATTCATGAGATGGAAGATGCTGCTCCCTACATTCACTATGTGCACCAGAAGGCAGCGGCCATGCAACTGAAACATCGGCCTGTATTTTAACGCTGTACCATGGCAAAACCGGTCATCGGATATAAGATCAAGATTATCTATGCCGGTGCGTGGCTTCTGTTGGCGGGGGTTCAGGCCTATGTACTTACTATCATCGGGTATGACCTTTCGGTCGCCCTCACCGATGCCTCCGTCGCCCAACTTGTCCTGACCCTGGCTGGATATGCAATCAACACATCGATGAATTCTTATAACCCCAGTCCCAGGAATTCATTGTACGTATTGAGCTGGAGCATCATTTTGGCTATCATCACTGTCGTTTTGCAGCATTGGTTGCTGCTGCAAGTACAACCAGACGTGCAGGGTTATCCCGCATTTCTCGATCAGTCCTTATTGGTCCGGGGTCTGTTTGACTGGCTAATGATCGCGCTGGTTGCTATTCTCACCTGGTTTTGGGTGTACGTGAGGGAACGCCAGGAAAACGAACAACACAAAGAAGACACGAGCAGGCTGGCCCGGGAAGCCGAGCTTTCCAATCTACGGATGCAGTTGCAACCTCATTTTTTATTCAACAGTTTAAACTCCATCAGCGCCCTGGTCGGTTCTAACCCGGAACAGGCCCGGACCATGATTCAGCAGTTGTCTGATTTTCTCAGAGGGACCGTAAAAAAAGGCGAACGGCAATTGGTGGACCTGGAAGAAGAGCTTCAACATTTGCAACTATACCTCGAAATCGAGAAAGTACGATTTGGCCACCGGCTAACGATCCTGCTCACCCATGAAGATGCAACCTTAGAAATGAAATTACCCTCGCTTCTCCTACAACCCATCGTAGAAAATGCGATCAAATTCGGACTCTATGACACGGTCGGCGAAATTACGATCGCCATTGCGGCGCGATCGGAAAACTCACAATTGGTGATAGCAGTTAAGAATCCGTTCGACCCAACCACGGCCCAGCCGCGTCAGGGTACCGGGTTTGGCCTGGATTCGATCCGGCGGAGGTTGTATTTGCTTTATTTTCAAAACGATTTGTTATCCACCCGGCAGGAAGAAAAAACATTTATCACGACCATCAAAATTCCACAACAGGCATGATCAAAACGATCCTGATCGACGATGAGCCTTTGGCCAGAACCATTCTCAAAGAATACCTGAAGGCCTATCCCGATATACACCTTGTTCAGGAATGCAACGACGGATTTGAAGGAGTCAAAGCGATCGCTCAGTACCAGCCGGACTTGATTTTCCTTGATATCCAAATGCCGAAAATCAATGGCTTTGAAATGCTCGAGTTGATTGACAATCCCCCCGCCGTCATTTTTACCACGGCCTTTGACGATTACGCAATCAAAGCGTTTGAAGCGCATGCAGTCGATTATTTATTGAAGCCTTTCAGCAAAGACCGGTTTGACAAAGCCGTGCAAAAATGGTTGGCTCAAAAGTCGTCATCAAAAAATATGCAGGCACTCCTGGAAACCACGGCCCAACGACCGGAAGAACAGCACCGGATCGTGGTAAAGAAAGGGGCCAACATCGTGATCATCCCGGTACACAAGGTTCACTACCTGGAAGCGTATGATGATTATGTCAAGATCCATACTGCCGAAGGGTTCTATTTAAAGAAGAAAACCATGAGCCATTTCGAGCAGTCCCTTAACCCCCTGCAGTTTGTACGCGTGCACCGATCCTACCTGATCCACCTTCAGGAGCTTACCCGCATCGAGCCGCTTGAAAAAGACGGCCACGTTGCTTTGTTAAAAAGCGGAACACGCATTCCCCTTAGTCAAAATGGGTATGGCAAATTAAAGGAGATGTTAGGGATTTGAATCAGGCAATTGCGTCCTTCAAAAAATCATTCAGGGGCTTAATAATTTTTGCAATCGCCGCGACGTGTTTTGCGAACTTCTTGTCCTTTACTTCCTTGTCAGAAAAAGGGTGAGAGACGATAAAGCTTTTATGTTTCAGGAGTTCAATATGGGGATGATCCTTGACGTACCCTTTTGGAGCGGTCTTGAGTTTATCAAAATCACCAAGGGAGGGAAATAGCTTTTTAAATTTCCTGTCGTTCAGGATCTTTAATATCCTCTCCGTATTGTAATCAATTTCCTGCCGGATTTTCGCCAGGTTATTGGCGTCAGGCATGTACAGGCCGCCCGCCAAAAGACTTTTGTTCCCGGGTTCAATATGCAAATAATAACCAGGCTCCTGAATCATTTTCCCTCCGGGAGAGAAGCCCGCTCCCATATTGCCCTTATAGGGTCTCTTGTCTTTGCTGAACCGGACGTCGCGGTAGATCCGGAAAGCAAGTTTTTTAGGATTCAGTCCTGCCAAGCCGTCCTCAAACTTGATCAATTCCTCCAACAACGTTTCCAGAAACTGATCGAAGTCGTCTTTTGCCTGAAGGTACGTCGTCCTATTCTTTTCAAACCACACCCGGTTATTATTTTTGGAAAGGCGTTGGAGAAATTTAAGAATGTGATTGAAGTCCATTGTTAAATTTAAGATTAAAAATTTAAAGTTAGGTGAACTTCTTAACCCCGCCGTTGTTGGTGTTGTGAGTGGGCATGCGCGTGGGTCACCAAGTACATCGACGTGTTTGTAAATGAGGGCCTAAGAGCGCGTGCCATACGTGGAGGCTTGTTGGTGTCCCCGCCCTCATCCCCGCTAACACCAACAAGGGCGCGTCCCTCACTTCAAAATTCATTATTCAGCATTCAATATTCAAATTACATCAACAACGGTCTCCAGCCCCATCCCCCCCCGCCCTTGTTGGTGTTGTGGGTGGCATACGCGTGGGTCACCAACAAGTACATCTGAGACGCGTTTGTAAATGAGGGCCTAAGACCACGTGCCATACTACATCTACATCTGAGACGTGTTGGTAAACGAGGGCCCGGGAGCACATGCCATACGCGGAGCTTGTTGGTGTCCCCGCCCTCATCCCCCGCGAACACCAACAAGGGCGTGTGCCCACTTCAAAATTCATTATTCAGCATTCAAAATTCAAAATTTGAATTTAGAAGTGGAGGTCCCAATCTTAAATTGAATCAACAATGCTCTCCAGCCC
>Ga0193731_1000052_pt1 | contig 35791 bp, 22 predicted proteins | sample U1a2metaG_FD_144920 | JGI IMG/M metagenome (GOLD analysis project Ga0193731, IMG submission 144920) | Soil microbial communities from a riparian zone of the East river system, Colorado, United States - U1a2 | ecosystem: Environmental > Terrestrial > Soil > Riparian zone | place: USA: East River...
GGGTTTCGGGGCTGATCGTTTGGTTATTGCTGATGGCCTTCAGGTGATTTATTTTCCATTGAAAATTCTCCCGCTCTTGTTGGTTTGTCGCCGCCGCCAGTTGTTTTACGAAGTAGATTTCCTGCGCTTTTTCCAGGCCCTGATCCGCCGGGACAGCAATGTCGGGTCGAACGCCAGTTCCCTCCCAGTCGGTGTTGGTGTAGGGATTCAGCGATCGGGCAAAAGGTATGTTGGCCACAAAGCCCTGACCGATGTTGTAGGAATCTGTTGGATGCGCCCCGCCGCCGGTAGTATCCCCGACGATCGTGGCACGCTTCACACTTTGCATACCATAACTGAAATCTTCCGCGCCGGAAAACGTTCCTTTGCTGGTAAGGATATAGACTGGTCCTGTGAAAGTCAGACTGTTCACATCCGCGGGATCAGCCCATAACGTGTGCGTCGTTCGTGCCGGCCGGTCGACAATGTCCATCATATGGGTGCGTGTTTTGAAGAAATAGCTCTCAATTTGACGGACCATCTCCGGATCCGCACCATGATTCTGCCGCAGATCGATGATCATTGCATCCGTGTACCGGAGGAATGTCATGGCAGAATGTAAGGTCGGGTTGGCGTCGGCAATTCTGCCGGTAAACCCATCGAACTTCAGGTACCCAATGTTGCCCTCCAGAATCTGAACCTGATCAAAGAAGAAATTTCGTCTCGTCAAAAATGCAGTTTCCTCGTTCCTACGGTCCTTTAGCAGAAGGGTATCTCCCGCTTGTTCGATTGCAAACCGGGGATCATACCGTACACCCATGTGGGGATCGCGATGTACTTTCTGCAAGTCCCTCCTGAGTTGATCGCCGAGTTCAAAAGGGTTGGTGATCCTGGCATAGGCTCCTTTTTTAAACTGGCTTTTCAAATAGTCACCCATGATCTTAGCTTCATCTGGATAAATGTAATAGCGGTAAAGCGCATTGCTGATGGAATCGATCAGCAACCTGGTCTGCTTTGCATTCATCGCCGGTAGCTTGGTATCCTGAGCAATTCCCGGCAATGCCATGGTTGCCATGAGGAGCGCACAGAGGGAAGAAAGGGTTGATCTTTTCATGGGAATATGGCGTAAGTTTGCCGGTATAATCACATTGTCACAAAGAAGACACGGAAATCGGACAGTAATTTTCGATCGAAGTTTCCACCAGGCGAAAGTATCAGTTCGCGCAGGGAACAGGCGGAGACACCAAAATGAAAGTGTCATCCCGGCTCATGCGCCAAGCAGCATTTCATTGATGACGGGTGCGTGGCCGGGATGACCCCGACAAAAATCGGGGCAGACCGTTTCATTTTGTGATTTCAGCAAAGAACCTTTATTGTTGCGTAATCGGCACACTTACCTGTGTTTTATCCCAAACCAAATCCATTTTTACTCCGGTTGAATCAGTTCCGAAGTTGATCGTGAATTGTTCGGTTTCTGCCGGGGCTGTGGAAACAGGCACATCCACTTTAACGACATCTAATTTATAGTCGGGTTGATTGACGGCAAAGTAGACGCCCAGTTGACTGTTCAGCGAAATCTGGAATGAATCGGCCCCCGGCACGGCATACATCCGGTAACTACCGGCATTCACCGGTTTACCGGCAAAGTTGACGTTTTTACTGAACGTGATTTCCGTGGCGGCATTCGCACCTAGTCTCCAATACTTACCATAAGGCTGCAGCGCGCCATCTTTCTCTTCTCCAAAAATAAGCCTTCCTTTTTTATAGGGTTGGCAATACACCACCTTAATATCCAGCCCCCGATCGCTAAACTCAGTAGTTTTTGCGGGACTTCTCTTGGCTACAACCAGTGCAGCATAGAGGAAAAAGGCAAGAAGGGCCACGAGGACAACACCTAAACCGATAAATATTTTCTTTTTCATTACTGTATAGTTTTATTGACAGGTAATATACAAACTTTATTGAATTAAGTTGAGCTGTCTCATAAGCAGCGTGGCATTCTTCGTGACGGATACCCCCGGGCGGAGTAGGTAATCAAAATGAATTTCAGAGTCAATGATATAGCTTTCAAAATTAAAGTTCTGGAAATGATCGGGTGCTTCGTTCGCTAAGTTTCCAATTTCCGGATCGTGAGTTGCGAGCAACGCAACACAATTGAGACTCGCTAAGCGTTGATAAAATAAACGCGTACCCGTTTGCTTGTCCGTAGAATTTGTTCCGCGAAGTATCTCATCCAGCAGCACAAGGTAGGGCCTGCCAGGTTCAAGCAATTTCATTATTTGGCTCAATTTTTTGATCTCCGCACGGAAATAGGATTGGTTCTCTTCGAGAGAATCACTGATGCGAATACACGTGGCAATGGAAAGTGGTGAACAAGAAAACGTCCTGGCGCACACAGGTAACCCATTTAGCGCCAGTACCATATTCAGCCCGACAGCACGCAGGAAGGTGCTCTTGCCAGACATGTTTGAGCCGGTGATAATATGAGCATTTGAAGAAACTCCGATTTCAAAACCATTCGAAACTAATTTTCCAGGCTGAATTAAGGGATGTCCCATCAGGGTAGCGGTTATCCGGTTAGGTCCATCATTGACTTCCGGATCGCAAAAGGCCGGATGGTTGAACTTGTAGTTGGCAAAACTGTTCAGGAAGTCAACCTGATGGATCGAATCGATCCACTGATTCATATCATGCCCACACCTTTTCCGCCAGCTTTCAATTTGAAAGATAAACCAAATATCAAAAAGGCATGCGCCATTCATAATGAAGGCCATAAGTCCGCTAGACCTGTACGCTATTAGTTTGTTTAAGTTAGCGATTTCCCGAAAAGCGGGGGAAGCACCTGAGACCTCTGCTTTCAATTTCTTGCCCAGAACAGACCCGAGTGGTTTTTCTGCGATTAAGGAACACAACGCTGACCAGGTAGAGAAAAGTCGGCTAAAATCCCCGAAGTGACGGAAATAGGCATTAGCGCTTGTTCTAAAGAATAGTTGATAGATACCGGTATTGAATACAAATAGAAAAATTAGTAACGAGGGATTTACTCCTCCAAATAAAGTCATATAGAGAATTAATCCTGTGGTCACCATAGTAATCATAGCTGCGATTACGATCCAGTGTTTCCTTTGGGCATAGAACTGAGGTTGTGCGTTCCAGGATACAAGCCGGGGAATGTCCCCGGGCTTTTCTCCCGATTGAGCTCCGATGCAATAAAATCGTTGCCTCCAATCGATAGCACTATATAACTCTGAGAGCACTTCCCTCCGTTTATGGATTGTCAGTACGTCCCCGCCGGGATTGAGCAGATGATCAATAACCTTCTGCTTTCCGGCTAAGGTAGTGGTTCGGTTGATGTGTCGAAACAGAGATAACGTACCAAATACATCCAGATCGTTCGCATAAATGTGGTTCGAATAATTATTACCGGGGTCATAATCAAACGTATCATCTTCTCCTGAGAGATTTTTCAATTCATTTTGATTCAACTCAATGAGAATTCTGGTTTCTGAATAGTTCTCTTTTAGCCGGGTATGATGGTTCACGAAGTAAACAAAGGCAACGACGAGAAATCCGGTTAAAATAAAATAGAGATGATTTCCAAAACCGAAATAAAAAGTAGCACAAGCTGATAATCCAATGATAATCCGCAGCAGGGAGATTCTTCCCATATCTTTCTCCAAGGTGCGATTTTCACCCTGGAATGCGGCAATGCGCGTTGAGTAAATTTCCTGGGGTGATAACATTGGTTCTCTTTTTATCTGATGCTGAAGTTGAACTCATGGAGTAGCCCCGTATATCCAAATATACTTTTATTTATTCAATACGACGCGTACTCTTTCCCAGATATCATTTCAAGGCCACATCAAAAATATCAAATGAAAGTTTTTCCTTTGTTTTGAGATTAGAGAGAAATTATTCCACCCGGCTGCCGCGGTAAGTCGCCCGTCGAAACGATACGCTGCTTGCAGATTGGGTATTGTCTTAGATCCTTCAAAGATTTTATTTCGGACTTACCAAAAACAATACATTTATGAAAACTAAATTTACAATGGCGCTCGTGACCCTGTGTGTTGGTATTTTCGTTTTGTTATTCTGGAGTTGCCAGGAAAAACTTGACGTACACCCAACTCAATATGTGGCAGCCGATTATCCCAAACAGGCCGGAACCCGACTTGCATTTCCCAATTCCAGGGCCTTTTTTGCAACTCTGATTAAACTTGATCGCATGACAGAGGATCAGCTTAGTCAGTGGAGTAAGAAGTTCAATTTCAATTCGCTTGAGGAGAGTAAGGATTCAGTAACAGCCGACAGCATCAGTTTGAAGCGTTATCCAAGGAGCCACCAGCTGGTATTAAACGCTAACGGTGAAGTATTACTTGGAGACACAATAGTTTGGTATACGGGGGCTGGTATGAAATATTTTATACCCGAACTAAACGAAACAGAGCTTCAGAGAATTAAAGACGGTGGTAAAAGCATTCTTGCGCCTGCAATGGTGACCTTCAAGACAATTGAAAGGAAACACACCTCAAACAAAGCTGCACACATGATTTTTAGTGGACCGCCAGATGCGAGATACCAGTATGAGTTTCTTTACCTTAACCAATCTGGTTCTGCGCGTAAATACGTAGATGAAATTGCGCAAACCTGGGATAATGATTATTCTGTCCTATTTTTCCGGGTTAAGCTAGAGTGGTACAGCAATAGTTATCACCAATGGACGTCAAATGCAGGTGAAATGAGATTCATTCAATTAAATGTAAATTACAATTGCTTTCTGGTTGGTGGAAGTCCAGGAAGTCCTGGATGCTCGAGTTGCGGCTATTTGACATTCCAGGGTACCTTTAACAATAGTTATACGCAAAACCATGACGTGGTATTGACAATCGGAAGTGACTATTTGAGCAACGGTACGCAGCAACAATGGGATGTTGACATATCGGGATCAATTTATCAGTACATTACAACTGATAATCCATATCACGAGTATAATCCATCGGGGTATCCATTATGGTAGATAAGAAAGGATTTACCCTTTTTATTCTTATTTGTATTTTCTCACACTCCATGAGAGGGCAGCCAAATCTTGTAAATACGTATGAGGCGTTTGCCGGATTTGGCCTGCTTACGAACCACGGGAATCAATACTATCAACTGGATAGTAATCCTAAGTTTGGCGGTACTGTTGGGGTACTTGCCGGGCATGCTTTCAGCGAACTGTTTAAGTTGAAGTTGGGCTTATCTTTAGATCGAAAGGGGTACTCGTCCGCGGAATCCGGAATCATTGATATAGTTTCCAATAGGACACTCCATTTTCGGAGGGAAAAGGACATTACTTATTTATCGATCTTAGCTATTCCGACTGTTCAGTTGGGAGCCAAAAGGAGGATTGGTTTAGGGGCTGGTATTTTTTACAGTTTTTTGTTGAAGGCACAAGGTACTTTCGTAACAATTGATGAATCATCCGGGAACGTTTTGGTAAATCGGAGTGGAGACACTTCTAACAGTGTTTCTGATGATATTGGTGTCGTTTTGAATGCTTCCTATCGACTTGCCATGGGACGAACTACTATTGATTTGAGGCTGCAGGAGAATTTTGGAATATTTTACTACACGGAATCATTCGGTTATCCTATAAAGAGCGGGTTGACGTGTGTCATGGTTTCAGTAATAATTCCTAACCGACATTCAAAGAACCCCTAAATTCTGCTCATACCTCAAATTGATGTTTCAAAATTAATTTGTCAGTACACTAGTGTTGCGAAAATTTAATTTTGCAACGCTGCTGTGGCTTAGACACCTTGCACACACAAACCTTATTACCTTGAGAAGCCCGAAGAGTGATTTTCGTTTGGAGAGATCGACCGGCAAAGTTTTGAAAACGTGGGGGCAAACTTAAACGGGAAATCAGACCAATTAGGCGACGAATTGAAAGGATCAAGAATTGAATTATCGAAGCGATCCGAATTCATAAACCATCGATAGCTCTATTTGATGTTTCAAAACTAATTGGTCGCTGCACTAGCCCCGGTGGGGCGACCTGTTTGTAGAAAAATGAATATCATTAGAATCAAGGGGCTGTTCATATCCAGCACGTATTCCAAGTCCATTCAAATTCTGGTCGGGCTAATGGCCACATCCTATGCTCCGAACACACCGCGAACAAACAGGCCGCTCCTCCGGAGCTTGTATTTATTCCCTGGCTGAGTTCTACAAACAGGCCGCTCCTCCGGAGCTTATTGGCCCAACTACGATTCCAAACATGGACTTGAATCATAAAATTAATCCATTGTTAATTTCTTTTTAAGAAGTTTAAATTACACTTGTAATTGGTTTACAATACACCAAAAACCCCTAACATGATGCTGCAATCAAAGGCACCATTCCTCTTACTACTATCAGCCTTATTTTCGTTCACCCAGGCATCCTCACAGGTGTCGCAGGTTGCCGGTGTTGACCAATTTTTTGGAAACGCACAAAACAAGCTCTGGTACAGACAGCCCGCTGCCAACTGGAATGAAGCCCTGCCCATTGGTAATGGACGAATAGCGGCGATGGTGTTCGGAAATCCCGCCCGCGAGCAATTACAACTCAATGAGGAAACCGTATGGGCAGGCGGACCAGGGAACAATATACCGGACTCCGGTTTTTACGAAGGGCTTCCCGAAATCCGCAGACTGATTTTTGAAGGAAATTACAAGGAGGCGCAGGACCTGGCCTCGCAAAAAGTTAAGGCAACAAAGAATAATGGAATGCCTTACCAACCCATTGGAAACCTGTATATCGAATTTCCCGGCCATGAAAACGCCACGGAATATTACAGAGACCTTGATCTGGGCACCGCCATCACATCCTGTTCCTATAGGGTCAATGACATTATTTACAAGCGAGAAGTGCTGGCTTCTTTCACCGACCAGGTAATTATAGTAAGGTTAACGGCCAGTAAACGGGAAAGCATTACATGTAATCTGCGGGTTGACAGTCCTCATAAAAGACATACTGTTTCATCACGAGCGGATATGCTGATGCTGGCCGGTACATCCGGCGATCTTGAAAATAAACCCGGCAGCGTAAAATTTGAAGCGCAGGTAAGACCCGTGTTGAAACGGGGTAGTCTGTCGCGGACGGATTCCTCCATCCGGATCACCAACGCCACTGCCGTAACCATCTTTATTTCTATGGCGACCAGCTTCAAAAATTATAACGACGTTAGCGGCGATGCATCTGAAACGGCATCCCGCTATCTTTCTTCGGCAACCGGAAAGAAGTATCGCAAAGCAAGGGCCGCTCATACCCGATTTTATAAGACCTATTTTAACCGTGTTTCCCTTGATCTCGGATCAAACGCGGCGGCCAGGCGACCAACCGACGTACGCCTCAGGGAATTCAATTCCGGCCGTGATCCCGAACTGGTTTCATTATACTTTCAGTTCGGTCGTTACCTTTTGATCTCTTCCTCACAACCCGGAACCCAGCCTGCGACCTTACAAGGGATATGGAATGACAAGATCGCACCACCGTGGGGCAGCAAGTACACGATCAACATCAATACGGAAATGAATTACTGGCCGGCAGAGGTCACCAACCTCCCGGAAATGCAGGAACCGCTCTTTTCGATGCTCACCGATCTTGAGCGGACCGGCCGCGAAAGTGCGAGCGTCATGTATCATGCGAGGGGCTGGAATGTTCATCATAATACTGACTTGTGGCGGATAACAGGTCCGGTAGACGGCGCTTTTTACGGGCTATGGCCAATGGGAGGGGCCTGGCTTTCCCAGAACGTGTGGCAGCATTACTTGTATTCAGGCGATAAGAACTTCCTGCAGAAATCCTATCCCATTCTGAAAGGGGCCGCCATGTTTTTTAAAGACGTCTTGCGGCCCGAGCCTACGCATCAATGGCTGGTCGTTGCCCCGTCCATGTCTCCTGAAAATGCGCATCATCCGGGAATATCCATTTCAGCCGGCACAACGATGGATAACCAGCTTGTTTCGGATGTATTCTCCAATTTTATGAAGGCAGCAAACATCCTGGCGGTCGATAAGGAACTGGCTGATTCGGTCCACGAAAAGTATAATAGATTACCACCGATGCAGGTCGGGCAGTCTGCCCAGCTCCAGGAATGGCTGCACGATCTGGACCGTCCCGATGACAACCATCGCCATGTCTCGCATCTTTATGGATTATTTCCCAGCAACCAGATCTCTCCCTACCGCCAGCCGGCATTATTCAATGCGGCACGAACTTCCCTCGTATACCGCGGGGATAAGTCAACCGGCTGGTCGATGGGCTGGAAAGTAAATTTATGGGCCAGGCTTCTGGATGGGAACCGTGCCTACAAGCTAATTTCCGATCAGTTAACGTTTGTCGGAGCGCAGGGCAACGAGGGAGGAACGTATCCGAACTTATTTGATGCACATCCGCCGTTTCAAATCGATGGAAACTTCGGATGTACTTCCGGCATTGCCGAGATGCTGCTGCAAAGTCATGATGGGGCGATACATTTATTGCCGGCTTTGCCGGATGCCTGGGCTGAAGGCAAGGTAGACGGACTAAAAGCGAGAGGCGGATTCACTATTCAAATGGAGTGGAAAAATGGAAGGGTTACCCGTTTAACAATCCGATCGGAGTTGGGGGGCAACTGCAGATTAAGGTCCTATTCGGAATGGGGTGCCAATCGCTTATTGAAGGAAGCAAAAGGCGGGAATCCTAATCCGTTCTATACTTTACCGGAAATCAAAGCACCTGTAATCTCCGATAAAGCCAATCAACAATTCGTCACCTTGAAAAAAATATATGAATATGATCTGATGACAAAGGCAGGGAAGACGTATACGTTGGATTTCTAATCCGGCTCAAAATTCAATTTCTCGCCGGTTTCCTCCGGCAATGGCCTTTGTTGAAGTTTATCAAAAACATAATTTCCCATTACGAGATAATCCAGTTCGGTTCGCATAAAACACAACCATGCATCTTCCGGTGTGCATACGATCGGCTCTCCTCTTCTGTTGAAGGAGGTATTGATCAGGATGCCCTGACCCGTGATCTTTTTAAAATCATTGATCAATTGCCAGAATCGCGGATTAATGTCCTTACTAACCGTTTGGATCCGGGATGAATGATCCACATGAGTGACAGCAGGCAGGTCTGAACGGGTATGAGATAGTCGGGTGGTGAGATCTTCCGTTAATTCATTTTCGGGTGCCTGTCTTCGCAGCGTATCTTTTAACATCGCAATCAGCAGCATGTACGGAGACGGCGTAGCGGTTTTATAATAACGTGACAGATCTTCGATCAATACGCTGGGAGCAAAGGGTCTGAATTCTTCACGCACTTTTATTTTTTGGTTGATCCGTTTTTGCATTTCCGGATTTCGGGGATCGCCCAGGATACTTCTGTTTCCCAATGCGCGTGGACCGAATTCCATTCTACCCTGGAACCAACCGATCACTTTTCCTTCCGCTATCCTTTCACTTACGAATGAGCTGCATTCATTGAAGTCATCAAAGTGGGTGTATGATGCCTCGTATGAATTGATCGTTTTGAGAATATCCTTATCTGAGTAGGAGGGACCAAGGCAGGCACCCTTCATTGAGTCAGGAAGAGAAACCGGTCTCCTTTCCATCTTATACCCTATATGATACGCTGCATAGGCCGCACCAAGAGCACCTCCCGCATCGCCCGCCGCAGGCTGAATCCAGATATTCTCAACTATTCCAGCATTGGCGATTTTGGTATTGGCAACGCAATTCAGCGCCACGCCTCCTGCCATTACAAGATTTTTACAATGTGTAAGCTGTTGAACGGTGCGGGCCAGGGCCACTACTATTATTTCTATTACCTCTTGTATTGCAAGGGCAAAGTTCATGTGGGTAAGGCCGATCGTTGATTCCGGTTCCCGACGTGGGAACCCGAAAAGGCGTTCCCATTTTACATTTTTGACCATTGTTGATCCGGTCGCGAAATCAAAGTAGTCCATATTGAGAAGGATAGATCCATCTTCCCGGATATCGACCAATGTTGAAAGGATCTTTTCCTTGAAAGTAATGGTCTCGGGAGACGTTGCATCGCCATAGGGGGCCAGTCCCATCACCTTATACTCACCGCTGTTCACCTTAAATCCCAGGTAGTACGTAAAAGAGGAATACAAAAGACCGGTTGAATGGGGGAAGTGCTGTTCTTTTAAAATTCTGATCGTACCCGATCTCCCATGGCAAAGGGTAGTGGTTGCCCATTCGCCTACACCGTCAATAGTCAGGATGGCCGCTTCTTCGAAGGGTGACGGATAAAAGGCGCTGGCCGCGTGCGACAGGTGATGCTCGGGGAATAGCAGGGGGATCTTTGCCTTCCCAAATTGCTTTAACTCATCACGCAATAATTTCCTCATGAAAAGTTTTTCCTTTATCCACACCGGGACGGCGGCAATAAAGCTCGCTACCCCCTTTGGGACGAAGGCATGATACGTTTCCAGCAGCCGTTCAAATTTGAGGAAGGGTTTGTCGTAAAATGCGATGGCCGTAAGCTTGTCGAAGGGGACACCCGATTCATCCAGCACATAACGGATAGCATGCGCTGGAAATCCGGGATCATGCTTCCTGCGCGTAAATCGTTCTTCCTGCGCAGCTGCAACAATTTCTCCATCTACTATTATCGCAGCAGCACTGTCGTGATAAAATGCAGAAATACCCAATATCGCTGTTCTCATCCTTGCGGGAACTTAGAATAGGGTGTAGATAAAAGGGGATAATGCCGAAACGCTGGTCAAGACGATGAGTATCCCCAGCAGCAGCAAAATGAAAACAAGAGGGATTAGCCAGAATTTCTTCCGGGTCTTTAGAAATAAAAATAGCTCTTTAAGAAATTCCATCGCTTAACCTTATTTCAGAACGTGTTAGTAAGATCTTCCGAAGTGAACGTGTGATCCCGGACGATCATTACCGATTGCCTGCCCTTCTTAAATTCCTTCAGTTTTAAATTGTCAAAGCCTGCGATCTTTCTTATGAGGCCAATAGGCACCACAATTACAAAAAATACAATTCCCAATAAGAGGGTCGTACTGATCCTGCGCAATACTTCCGACAGGGCGAACCAAAAAGCAGCAAAAGGAAAAACGAGAATGGGGGCGATGATCGTTGCCAGGGTAAGCATGAAAGCCGCAATCACCAGGTTGTTGTCTTTACGGTAAATCGCAAAGGCAAGCAGGACAAGGATCGCCACCATCCCGAATTCTGTGCACTGCTTAACGGAAATGCCGGCCAGGAATTTTCTAATGCGGTTCATAACGAATCGTTATCCTTTCAGTTTTTCGAGAAGTACCAGGGCCTCTTCATTGCCCGGATCCAACTCCAATACTTTACCAAGGTAAATAGAGGCGCCTTCCCGGTTGTCCATTCTGTAGTAGGCCTGTGCGATCATGAATAAGATCGACAAATCGGCCGGGTGGCTGGCGAGGGCCTTTTGCAACCGGATCACTTCTGACGTGTAGGTTTTAACAGGCGCCAGGTTCAACTGCCCTGGTGCGTTCGCAATGGCATAGTCGATGTACTCCATGGCGTCGGCTGGCTTATCCTGATGAAGATAAAGAACAAACAGGTATTTCGCCCTATCAAATGTTGGATTGAGCCTGAATGCTTTACTGAAGTAAAACAGCGCCTCGTCATCGTCTTTCAATTCCCCGCTTAGCATAGCTGCTTTTTCATAGACGGACGCATCTTCCGGATACTCGAGGACCAATGTTTCCATCACCTCGCGCGCAGACGCCAGTTGATGATTTCTGATGTACTTCGCATACAAGAGGTCCATGGCCTGGTCCCAGCCTATTTGCTTATTGACAAGTTTCAAGGCTAGTTTTCCTTCTTCCGTGCCAATCCTCACACTATCCTCACCCAATGCCTCCGTGAAGGGCCAACTGCTCCTGAGGCGGGCAATCTTGAGAACACCGGCAATAGAATCTACCGCATTTACCGGCATGGACTGTACCAATTGAGCAAATGTCATTTCATCCTCTATCGGCACCTCAATGAGTTTTTCTCTTTTCATAGCCTCATAAAATACATCTGACATTATTGCATAGCCTTTCAAATTGGGATGAACATGTTCCAGGATCAATTCCCCTCCTATACAACGATGGGGGGATTGACCCTCAAATGCGGCTTTGGTATCTACAAGATGAACCCGGGAATACCTTTTGCATAATTCCGAAATGAACTCATTCATTTTTTCCGGCGCCCTGAACCGGAGACCATCGAGGTCTTTTGCTTTCACAAAGTATGCTTTTGCCGTATCATATTCTCCCTGCCGCCATGCGATCTTTCCAAGCTCATAATTACACCGGGCATGGACAGGATAAATCCGTTGCGCTTCCATTAAGAAAGTACGCGCTAAAGGCAGATCATCCCTCCCGGCTGCGTTCAGTCCCAGTTCATAATTCTTTGCAAAACCCGGAAAGGACATACTATCCACGGCATCACTGACAAAAGGCTTCAGGTCTTTTTCATTGCTAACCAGGTTACTAATAAAGACAGGGATATGCTGATCATGAAGCAGCTTCACAGCTTCCTCCATGTTGGATTTGAACTGTCCGATCCCCCGTAAATAAAGAGCCGAACCATAAGGAATATGCTCTTCTGCTACCATCCTCTGCATGCGGGTTCCCCCCGATACGGCATCGCCAGGGGTTACCTTCTCATAGAAATTTGTTAGCAGTTGGAAAAGCCGGAATTCGCGGAGCCGGAGCGTGAGATGAACCAGAAAAAGATTGTCGCCGACGCGCTCTGTGGAGGCAACACCCGGCGCTCCATAATATTCATTGTGCCCTGTATAAATTAGTACGGCATCCGGATCGTAATCCGCCAGGTCGTGCGCAAAACCGAGTGTTGTATAAGAATTAACTGCCGTCAATGAAAGGTTGATGATCTCAAAATTTCTGCCCGGGACCGACCGCATCAGCCGGTATTGCAGCCATCGGTGGAAGGAGCCATTGTGAAAGTAAGGATATCCCAGTGTTGTCGATTCCCCTAATACAAAGATCCGGGTTGTATTTTCATCCTTTTTCTTTTTAAAGATCTCATGGTTACCGGTTGTTGCGATCGATTGATTGGTGAAATACCTTTTGGAGGCATCTGGATTGAGTACAAGGAAATCATTACTCCCGGCGTATTCAATGAAAAGACGTAGGTCGTTGCCATAATGAAAAGCCCTTAAAACACCTTCAAGCAAAACCAGGAACAGGAAGGGCAACAGGATCCCGATGACCTTGAACAGGAAGACTTTTCGGCTTGCAGGTTGTTTGAATATTCCTTTCATGATGAATGTTGGTCTTCTAACCCCGCCTCGACGTCGTCGGGATTCGGCAGGCCCCTCTCCAAAGTGAAGGGGGAGGGAGGCCTTTGCGAATGTACTATCTATTTTCTTTCAGGCATTTTAAAAGAAAGGGGTTTCTTGCCCTTGATTATCTTACTCGCTTCTCCCGTCAGCCACAGGTAATGATCCGATGGCTGGTGGTCCATATCGATAAATAAAGTACCCTTTCCGGGAGGTGGCGCATCCGAACACTTGAATATCGCAGTCCCTTCATTGACTTCATCAAACATGGCTACGTAAAGCATCTTCCCTCCTGCATTGATGGCTGTGGAAAGCATTTGCCAATAAAAACGTCCGCCTTGTCGTGGAATTGAGCCCACCGGTTTTATATCATCGGGAAATGCATGCACACTAAGATTGTGCCAACTGAATCCGGGATAAACACAGGGAACATAGTCAACATTGTTGGCCAGGCACCACTTGCTGTCTTCCATCATTACATCACGGTACCGGTCCATGTCGTTATGGAGTAAGGGCGAAAAGCGTTGCACGGTCCAGGGCATGACCAGGTCTGCCTGGCGAATGAGGTCGTGTAAGTAGGGATCGGGGACGCAATCCGCCCGCAGGTCCCGCCAAAATGTAGGAACGCCCAGCATCACAGAACAGCCGCCATAAACCGGGTCGTATTTCAGAAAATTGATCAGGCGTTCCAGACCTATGTTGCGGATGTTATAAGGCCTGTCCGGAAAGCCAACTCCCCAAATCACCACCAGTGGTTTTCCCCGGTGGAACAAATACGTCTTTTCACCTTTTTGATTAGTTACCTTTAATTCATCCACCAGGTATTTCCAGTCGTCGATGATCGTAGAGCAATCTTCACCGCCGGCCTTTAACCCGGAAAGGTCGTACATGACAGCAATGGCTCTCTTATATTTGGAGGCCGCCTCCATGGCATTCTGCAAAATAACGGAAGATTCTTTTTTCCGGTTACCTTCCCGCGTAGCATCAAAGAAACGCTGCATAAAAACTCCATCCACATTATATTCCTGCATCCATTTAAAATGAAGATCAACGGTGCTTTTATCCAATGAACTGAAGAACCGCGCCTTTGATCCGTCGGGCATGCTGAACGGGGTTTCATACGTTTTTTCGTATTCCGTTACGTCAGGCCAGGCGTCAATACTGGAACTGTTCTCATCACCGAAGGCATATCGTTTGGCGGCACTGCCATCGCCGGCCGCCCGGAACCAACCCTGGTATCCGGCCATCACCAGACCAGTATAGGATGGATACAGGGTAGAGGAGTTGTGTTTATTTTGTGCGCAAACGGGGGCGACGACCACTACAACCAGAAGAATAAAGAATGTTTTTTTCATAAGGGTATAAAAATGAATAAAGGTTAACCATGATATCATGATTAACCTTTACCGTTTAAAGGAGATTTAATAGCCTGGATTTTGTGTCCATTCCGGATTTCTTGTCATCTCGGTGAAGGGGATAGGAGCCAGGTATTTCTGGCTGATGTTGGTTCCGGCAACGACCTGAGGCAAAAGCTGCAATCGGACGATATCAAACCACCGTACGCCGAACTCGCCTGCAAATTCATAGGCCCGTTCATATACGACAGCGTCGCGGAAATCAGGACCGGAAAGGCCGGGAGTCAGATCAGGAAGGCCGGCGCGGAACCTTACTTTGTTGATGGCAGTATAGCTGTCTGCAGTTGGTGCGCCCCCTGCCATGGTAGAAGCTTCCGCGTAGTTCAGCAGGACGAGAGGATAGCGAATGATATCCGTTGCTTTATTGGTACTGGGCTGGATCGAGAGTATTTCAGTATCACTTTCTTTAACGCCATCACCGCCCAGACCCGCTCTAAACTTTCTGTAGTAAGGGTGCTGGGCGTGGGTTTCAGGTGAGTCCCAGGGAACCAGCTTGAACGTGGTTTTATCCGCTTGCCTTAATTTTATTGTCGTGTAAAAAGTAAGGTCAGTCCGGGTACACACGGGAGCGTTCTTGAAAAAATTGATCTCCGGATACACATCATCCCAGCCGCTCGATCCATCCTTGGCCACTTCCTCAAGAGGAACGTTGCTCGATCCGAACCTGCGGTTAGGAAGACTTCCTGCCACATTATAATAGAGTGAAAAGATCGATTCAGGACTGTTGTTGGTCTGGAAGACCTGGTCGTATGGGGTGTTCAGGTTATAAACACCTGCATCGATGACGATTTTGCCCTCTGCGGCAGAAAGCGCATAGCCGCTGGCTTGATTGAGAGGCCAGCCTGCCATGGTCAGGTAAACATCTGCCAGGAGGGAACTTGCAGCATAGGTATTTGCCTTGCCTTGTACAAGCGGTGTTCCCAAAAGCCCTTTGGCTGTTTGAAGATCACTGACAACCGATTCGTATATCTGTGGAACTGCTGATCGCTCAGGTCTGGCGTTAACATCGATTGTACCCAACACAAGAGGGAGTTCGCCAAACGTCCTTACCAGGTAATAGTAGCACATGCCCCTCATGAAATAGGCTTGTCCGGCAGCATCATTTTTCAGTGCTTCTGTCGAATTTACTTTGGCATAATTGGTAATGATATTGTTTGCCTGGTAAATGGCCTGCCATGGGCCTTCCCATTCCGAACGCATGCTCTGATTGCTGCTCCCACCCGATAGCCGGTCAAAGTCGCGCTGATCATACTTGTTAAGACCTGGGTCTGTAGTATAATCATCCGAACCAAAATAGGAAGTTTCCTTACTGGTGAAACCCCAACTGCCGTCTTTGGCAAGGTTGAGATACATTGCTGCAACCGAAGCATCCAGGTCACTTTGCGTTTTAAAGTAGGTGATCGGTGTAAGCCTGGATTTCGGATCCTCCGTGAGGTCCACGCATCCGCTGAACAGCGCGAGGAGTATGAATGATATAAAATATTTTTTGTTCATAGTATCTTGATGTTATGAATTAATGAATTAAATAATTAGAGCCCTATCCTGACTCCCGCGGTATAGGTCCTGGGGTTGGGTATTACTCCGAATTCCAGACCCTGCTGGCTTGCATTACCTCCGTTTTCAACTTCAGCATCATATCCTTTGTAGGGAGTAATGGAAAACAGGTTCTGGCTGCTCACGTATACCTCGAGGTGGCTTACTTTTATTTTCTCCAACATGGAAGTAGGTATTCGGTACGCGATCGAAATATTCTTCAGCTTGACATAACTTGCATCGTACACATAACGGCTGCTCAGATTGTAATTTTTGCCGGTGTTGCTCCAGGCAGGATTATTTGTTTCATGCTCCGGTGTCCACAGGTTCTCCGGAACGGCTTCTGCCGTTGTTGCATTCTTCATGTCGCCAAGGCCGCCCCAGAGAAAGGCGAGGGTCTGACCATACTTTTTGGCGCCTTGTGTTCCCTGAAACATGAAACTAAGCGTGAAATTGCCGTACGTCACGTCGTTAATGAACCCGAAGCTGTATTTTGGCGTACCATTGCCAATAGCCTGATAGTCGGCTGTCGTATAAGCATGATCGCCATTAACATCGATATACCTGGCATCGCCGGGTTTCATCCCAAATAAGGCCGCCTCTGCTGCATCACTGGTTTTCCACGTGCCCAGGAAGTTGTATCCGTAAAATTCTCCTAACGGCCTTCCCACCCTTAGTACGTTTTGTCCGGTAGGACCGCCGGTTATCACGTTATCCAGCCCGCCCAGGTTGAGCACTTTGTTCCGGTTCACGGATAACGTAAAGGTCGAGGTCCACCGGAATTTCGGCCCGGCAACAGGCGTTCCGCCAAGGGTCAGTGCAAAACCTTTATTAGAGAGGCTGCCGATATTCCTGTTATACGATTGGCCTCCCAGGTAGAAGGGAGCCTGGTAATTGTATAACAGGTCGTTAATTGTGCTGGTATAAACTTCAGGATGAACGGTCAGGCGTCCATTGAAGAATTCAGCGTCGAGACCGATATCATAAGACGTTTTAACTTCCCATTTAAGAGAGGGCGACACCGGTGATCCAAGTGGTGTGGAAACTGTCGGTGTTGTGCCGTTGAAGTAATAAGCAGGTTGAGAGCCGCCAGTGGTAATAGAGGGTATAGTAGAGTAGGCACCCACGGCCTGATTACCCGTCTGACCATAAGAAGCCCAAAGCTTCAGCGAATTGATTACTCTTGAACCAGCCATAAAACCTTCATTTGACATTGTCCAGCCCACGGCAACGGAAGGGAACGAACTGTATTTATCGGTCAGGTGAGAAGATCCATCCGTGCGAAGGCTGGCCTTGACCGAATATTTATCTTTAAATATGTAACCAACCCTTCCCATATACGACACCAGCCCTTCGGCAGAATAATCAGAAGACGTATTCTGCGTAGAGCCCAGGCTCAGGTTATAATAACCCAGCGAATAGGTCGACTGTTTGGTGGATTTGGCCTGGACTGAATTGTTTAAGCCGCTCATCGATTCATACAACGCCGTCACTTCAAAAGCATGGTCCCCTACCGTTTTGTTATACGTAAGGAAGTTACTGGTCAGGAAGTTTCTGTTCCTGTTTGTATTGACCTGCGCATAATCAGACTTGTTGTCATAGTTGCCGGTGCCCGGGCCATAAACCTGCTGGCGATACCCAAAACCCAATGAATAAACATTGGTAGAGGTAAAGGTCAGACCATTCAGAACGCGCCAGGTGAACGTCATGTTTTCCTGGAGGTTGGTATCAATGTTATCGTTGGCCTGGTTGTTTGCCTGTGCAATTGGATTAAACTGGATGGAAGCATAAGAAGAATGACTTATATACTGACCGGTAACGGGGTCACGGACCGGCGAGGTAGGGTCCCATTCCGGTGCCTGGTTGAAAGGATCACCCAGTCCACCACCATAACTGTTATTATGACTTTGCGGAATAGTGGCTACGGTAATAAACCTCACCTTCATTTTATCATTGATCTTCGCTTCGATGTTGGACCTGAAGGAGGTCCTTTTATACCATTGGTTCAAAATGATGCCCGGCTGGTCGAGTTGGCCTAACGAAAACCGGTACTTGACCACATCATTACCGCCTGATATATCTATCTGGTAATTCTGGACAAACGCTTTCCTATGAAGTTCCCGCTGCCAGTCGGTGCCGGGATTGGTTTGAAAGGCCTGAAGGTCGGCCGGCTTGAAAGGAGGTGTCTGACCGGTAGAGCTGAATTGATTGTTCACCGACCGGGCAAAATCATAGGCATTCATGAGGTTCAGTTCCTTTGGGATCGTCGCCTGTTGGAACCACGATTCAACATTGACTTTCATTTTTCCTGCTTTTCCGGATTTGGTCGTGATCAGCACAACACCATTTGAACCGCGTGATCCGTAGATCGCGGCGGAGGCGGCGTCCTTCAATACTTCGATTGACTCTACGTCGTTCACGTTTACATCCGAGCCGGAGCCGATGCTTCCGTCAATTACGTACAGCGGCTCTGTGCTGCCGGTGATAGAATTCGCACCCCGGATCTTAACCCGGAGACCCTGGCCAGGTTGTCCGTTCTGACTGGTGACCACCACGCCGGCGGCAGTTCCCTGGAGGGCTTGTTCCAGGCGCACCAATGGCCGCTTCGCGATCTCATCGGATTTTACCGTACTGATAGCCCCTGTAACATCCTTTTTCAATTGCGTTCCATAACCGATAACGACAATTTCGTTCAGCGTAGCAAAATCAGGCTGAAGGGAAATGTCGATCGATGTCCTGTTGTTAACAGGAACTTGCTGGGAAGCATAGCCAATAAAGGAGAAAACCAGGGTGGCATTACCATCGGTTACAGTGATGGTATAGTTGCCGTTCGCATCGGTGGAGGTACCCCTGGTAGTTCCCTTCTCGATGACGTTCACTGCAGGAAGCGGAGAACCGTCTTCTGCTTTTACTTTGCCCGATACAGTGACCTCCTCAACCGGACCGGAATTTTCGGTTGGACTTTTCGATGGCTCTTCCTTACCATTCACAGGCCACGCATGTGCATGAACCAGGGAGGTTGCGGCAAGGAAAAAGGCCAGAATCACGTAGATTTTTATCATAATAAAACAGGGTTTTGGTTTAATAATGTGACAATCGTAATCGTTTGAAATAGCTAAAACAATCGTTTACGGTGAGTCAAATCTATCCCGGGGTACTTAATAATCTCTTAATAACCTATTAACAGGAATATTTCCCCGGGATTTCTCAAAAAAGATTCTTGGAAAAAATGAGGAAAGAACCCCTCCCGGGGGGATATTCTGAAACAGGAGGGGTGGAGTATGCCAGGGAGTCGGGCACACCCTTTAAATTTGTTCAGGAAATAACTTCTTCGAATGTCTTGACGTAGTTTTCGTCGTAAAGATTCTTGTACTCTTTTACGAAATGATCGTACCAGGTCTTTGCGAGGGAATACTTGCCTTTTTTGTTAAGGACCGAACACTTAATGACTAACGCTTCCTGGTTAATACTGTCATAATTGAATATGGAATCGGCAATTTCAAGCAGGACTTTGTCGTCCTTGTTGACATCCAGTTTTTGCGAATACTCCAGGAGCGTATCAATGATCTGGTTCGAGATATCCGATTTAAATCCATCCAGCCAGGCAAGCTGAAGATTGGGCAACAGGCTGCCGCGCTTCACGTTCGCCATCATGATCCCGATTTCATCCTGGCTCATGCTTTCGCCTGCCTTATGATGACTGAGCAACCTGAATACCCATTGGTAGTCACAAAATACAGAAGGCCCCAGGGTAAGGCGTAAGTACGAATTATTGTTCTCTATGGAGACACCGCTGATCTCCTCTAAAAGTGTTCTTAGTTTTTTAATGTTAACATTCCTGTTGTTCCTGGCGCTTATTTCATCCTTATCCGGCCACAGGTACTCCTGGAGAACGGTCGTCGATATCCCTTTTTCAAATTTTACAGAATGAAGGAGAACCAGCACAAACAGCTCTTTCAGCGTCATCGTGAATTTGCCGGTGATGTCAAGACCTCCTTTATCAAAAACCTGGAATCCGCCGAATAAATAAATGGTAGAAAAAACTTTCTCCTCTACCACCTCTGCCGGCAGGTTTTTTATTGGCATTGTCACGACCGGATGTTGGTTAGCGATCTCAGCAACCGCTTCAGGTTTTACCGCCAATACTCCTTTTCGGATTCGGATCAGCCTGTACAGTATTAGTCCGCAGCCCAACCCGCCGAGAATCAGGGCCAGGTAGTAAAATGCAGCCTGCATCGGTTTTGGAAAAGAACCTTGAATTACATCCGATGCATGCAAAGGCGGATAGTTGATGGAATAAACATCGACTTTGTACTGATCCTTTTCGCGGTGCGCCGTAACCGCAATCAGTTCATTTGTTGACTCCGACAGAAAAAGATCGCTGAAAGAATGCTCATCATGAAATAGGAACGGTATGGAGTCGGCCAGGGTCACGAATTCCGGTTTTCCTGTAGCATAGCGTCTCAGCATGACGTGGCTTTCATATTTATTTTTTGGGAAACCCAATACGTAAAAGCAACTGTCTCTTTCGTTAATTACCAGGGAATTGGAAAACACCATGTCTTCCTCGTTGTGGGACGGACCAAAGTCCCATAATTTTTTTATGGCATGGGTACGCAAATCAAAAGAATACAGATCATAAAAACTTTGAGGAAATAATTCCTGTTTGCCGCTGACACTGCCGAAGCCGCCAAAAATAAGCACGCGGTCTTTTTTAGCCGTCATGCCGCAGGCGCCGAGGTAGCGCGGAGGAATAGTGCCCGAGGTCTTCACGGTCAGCCACTTTTTCTGCGACACATCATACTTAAAGAAATCGTTTTTGTAGGTAAAATAGCCGTAGCCTCCAAAAGTATAGACCGAACTATCATGCGGGTTATAAAACTTATTATTGTGCCAGTAATTGGGCTGGAGGTAGAGTGTGTCTTTGTTGCTCCACGTACGCTGGGCTATGTTATAATAGGAGAGGGTGTTCGTGAAAACATCGTAATTGATCAGTGCCCCGGTACTTCCTGAATACAGGAGTTGATTGGCATCGCTATAAACGGGGTTGCCTGATTTATATTTCTTTTTTTCAAAGCTGCCCTTTTGCATGCTCATGGTATAAGCATTGTTCCGGTCAACGGCATACAATGTGCCCGATTTACTATCGAACGTTACGGAGGGATATCTTTCTGTGATAAATTCCTTCCGGTGGATCCACTGAATATGCTTGTCGATCAGCCAGGTCGGATTCAGGACCACAGCCCTGTATTCGAGTTTTGTATCGTACACTTCGTTTACATTGTGATTCTTCAGTTCCCATTTTATGGCGGGCTGATTCAGGCGAAGCAGCTCAACGTCCTTCAGACTGATCGGAGGTGCATCGGACGTTCTGAATTTTCCGTAATCATGACTGCCAAAATAAAACCGGAGGGTACGCAGCGTGGACATTGAAAAGACTTCCGTTTTCCTGTTGCCGTTCCAGGAGAAAGCGATCTCGTTGGTCCGGGCCGAGAATGCTATGGATATGCGTGTCCACTGCGCGGGTCTCAGATCCACATCGGTGTATTCGAAGTGGAGTTTAGTTGGTTTATTATTAATAATAAGATTGAGATCGCTGAAATCGCTGTGCTCAGGGCTCGATACCAGGTCAATATTTAAGGAATCATTTGCAATGATCCTGAGCACATATCCATAGGCATTGGTCAGGCGATGAAATGACAGGTCAAATTTTATTTCAACATCACCCTGGACAATAAAGGGATTCCCGGGATTGAGGTTTAAGGAGGTCCGGAGATCTTTTGTTACCTCGTGGGAAGCAAAGGACAACCCATAGTCCGGATCGCTCTTAGCAGGTTGGGCATTCAGCCCGCTAACAGAAAAAAGGACGGCTAACTGAAAAACAGACCTTCGGATGAGCTCAACCATCTTCCTTATATTCCCCTATCAATTTTCTCAACGAACTTAACTAAAAAAGGCCAGATTTTGAATAAAAATCTTGGGTTTAAGCCGAAATTAAGCCGTTTTTAAGAACTCACTGATAATTTGGTGTTTTTGACTACTGAATAAAACACCCGATGAGAATTGCATCATTTTTCCTGCTTCTGCTTCTTATAGCACCGGGTTGCAGCCGAGCCCCGGTCAGGGAAAAATCTTCCGCCCGAAAAGTCAATCTTGTTAATCCCTTTATCGGAACAGGGGGACACGGACATACATTTCCCGGCGCTGTTGTTCCCTTCGGAATGGTGCAACTCAGTCCGGATACCCGGTTAACGGGGTGGGATGCCTGCTCGGGATATCACTCTTCCGATCCTGTCATTCTCGGCTTTTCACACACTCACCTGAGCGGAACAGGGGTCGGTGATTATGGAGATATTCTGTTTATGCCCACGGCCGGCGCTCAGCAATTAAATCAAGGAACCGCCGAAGATCCCGATTCAGGTTATTGTTCGACGAAATCAGCCGGATCGGAAACTGCATCGCCCGGTTACTATACGGTTACGCTTGCCGACTACGACATTACCGTCGAACTCACCGCCACAACGCGGGCCGGCATGCATCGCTATCGGTTCCCTGAAGGCAAAAAGGCAGGAGTAATTATCGACGTCGGACATACGCTCCAAAATCATTTTAATCAGGCCAACCGGATTGAGGTAGTAAATGATCACGAGATCAGGGGCTACAAGCTGACGCGCGGATGGGCCCGCGAACAACCCATCTATTTCCATGCCGTATTCTCAGCACCCTTCACGTACCGGTTTGGTATAAAAGAAACGCTGCTTGCTTCTACCGAGAATACAATAGATCAGGTAGGAGCAAAAGCGCTTCTCACATTCGACCGTCTCGCCGGGAAGGAACTGCTTGTCAAAGTTGGGATCTCTGCCGTCGACTTCAAAGGAGCGCAGAATAATGTAATGACAGAAATTCCGGATTGGGATTTTAATGGTGTTAAGGAAGCTGCCGCCACCGCGTGGACGAAATGGCTCGGTCGGATCGACATTGCCGGAGGTTCTCCCGAACAACAAAAGATCTTTTACACCGCATTGTATCACACTGCTATTAGTCCCACTGTTTTTTCCGATGCAGATGGCCGGTACCGCGGTATGGATAAAAAAATCCACACCATCGCCGGCCCATCCAGGAACTATACGGTTTTTTCTCTTTGGGATACCTTCCGGGCATTTCATCCTTTGATGACCATTATTAATCCATCCATGAATGAAGAATGGATAAGGTCGTTCATAAAAAAATACGAAGAAGGAGGAGCCCTTCCGATGTGGGAGCTTTCTTCCAACGAAACAGGAACGATGATCGGCTATCATGCCGTGTCCGTCATTGCCGATGCCTATAGTAAGCGCAACCGTAACTATGATGTTGAAAAAGCCTACAAGGCAATGATAGACTCAAGGACCTTCGACACGCTTTCTATTCAATTTCCTGACAAGGAAGTTCAGCATAACCTGATGCCCCTCGCGAAACAGTACAATGAAGCAACCGGATTTATTCCCTGCGACCTGGAGAATGAATCCGTAGCCAAAGCACTCGAATTTGCTTATGATGACTGGTGCATCGCACAAGTCGCAATGGCGTTGAATAAAACCGGCGATTTTGAAAAGTTAACCGAACGCGCCAGGCGATACTCAAGGTACTTTGACAAGGGTACTGGCTTTATGCGCGGGGTAAATTCGGACGGATCATGGAAGACCCCCTTCCATCCGCGCCTTTCGAATCACAGGGCCGATGAATATGTAGAGGGCAATGCCTGGCAATGGTCGTGGTTTGTTCCTCACGATGTGCAGGGATTGATCGCACTGCACGGCGGTGAGAAGCAATTTGCGTCGAAGCTCGACAGTCTTTTTTCAACGAGCTCTTCCATTGAGGGGGAGAACTCATCGATGGATATCTCCGGATTGATCGGCCAATATGCGCACGGAAATGAACCCAGTCATCATATTGCCTATCTATATAATTTTGTCGGCCAGCCCTGGAAAACGCAGGCGCTTGTCGACGAGATCCTCACCACATTGTATTTCAACCGGGAGAACGGATTGTCGGGCAATGAAGATTGCGGGCAAATGTCTGCCTGGTATCTCCTCAGCAGCATGGGTATCTACCAGGTAAGTCCGGGTAACCCAACCTATACGTTGGGCAGGCCGCTTTTCGACGAAGCGACTGTCCATCTGGAAAACGGAAAAGAATTCACCTTCCGGGCGAAAAACAACTCTCCCGGGAACAAGTATATCAGTAAAGTCAGTCTAAATGGGGTAAGGTTAGCCTCACCTTTTATTTCCCATGAGGAAATCATGAAGGGCGGAACACTGGAATTTATCATGTCTCCTGAAGTCAACGAGCATGCATTTCAATAAGTTGCGTTTTATGGTTTTGCCGCAACCTTATCAAGCTCTTCCCACGTCCAGGGAGTTGTTCGTCCGTTGGATTGTTCCCGGATCTTCTTAACCTCTTCCGGCTTTACCAGAATCCGGTTAGCAAAGTCTTCACCGATACTTCCGGGGAACCGCCGTTCAGAAAGCCCGATATCATAACGCAAATAGCTAAGGACAGAGGCAATCCATTCGTCATCGTTCATGCCCATGGCCGTCATATTTTCAGGATAGGTTTTACCATCGACAGGACCGGTTAAGCCATTCAGGAGAATCCGGACCATCGCATCTTTATTTCTCAGATAGCGCATGAAATTTCCGGCCAACGGAGGCGCCAGCCTGGTGGGTACACCCTTGCCATCCATACCATGGCAGGTAGAGCACAACGACTTAAAAATGGCAGCGCCATCGATGACCCGCTTCCGGCTTTCCGGATTCAAGGATCCCATTTTAGCTCCGAACTTTTTGATATCCTCCGTTTTATTCAGGCTCTTCTGAGCGGCAGCAATCATTTCATTGCCCGGGCTTTTGTTCAGGATAAATTCCGCGATCTCTTTGGCCTTTGGCGATTTGCTTTTGGAAAGAGAGAGAATAAGCTGGATGCGCACATCGTCGTCCCGATCCTCTTTCAACTCTTCCAGTTCTTCTATTACTTCCTCGTCATCATTTTTTAAGTATACTTCACTGACCCACACGGCAGCCTTTCTTACCTGAGGATCCTTGTCTTCCAACGCCCCGGATAATACATCTTTGTCCATCGCATCCAATCCGCTTAAGGTCCACAAGGCATGAATCCTTGCCAGCGCAGAAGGCTTTTCAGGTAAGGGTCCTTTTTCCCCGATCGCAATATGCTTCAGATCGTCAACAACGGATTTGTCGTTGCGCAAGACAATCTCTTTTTGCGCATTGTCGCGCCACCAACCATTGGGATGATCCAGGTGCGCGACAAGTTGACCGGGTGTTTCATCCAGCATGTGGGGCTTCGGTCCACGGGGCATGCCATCGTGTACGAGTCTCCAGATCCTTCCGTGCCGAATATTTTTCTGCAAGCCGAGCCGGAGAATTTGCTTGCGCAGATAGCTGCCTTCCCCGGTCCATGTTCCCTCCTGAATAATACCCCTGTTCATATCAACAATATAAAGACACCCATCCGGGCCGGTGTAGGTATTGACGGGCCTGAAATTCATGTCGGAAGACGCAATGAATTCCTCTTTTTCATAGGCATTCTTAAGGGTTCTTTTTCCAGCGGTGTTAATGATCTTTGCTCTTCTTATGATCCGGGCTACCGGCTCATTGATCAGATAGTCTCCCACGAGGGTGGCGGGAAGGCGATCGCCCCGGAAAATGGATTGTCCGTTGGCGGCGGTAAAATGATTTAGTGTGGTGTCTTCCCGAATCCTTCTCAAACCACCTTGTATATCCGGTGTTTTTATAATCGGCCAGACGGCCCCAAAGGTTGAATCATTGTAAGCATCCGCAAATTCCAACTGGCCGTAAGCGGGATTGATATGAAATCCTGAGCCTGCATTTTCTGCGCCTGCTCTGCTGTAATAAAGCCTGCCGTAATTATCATGGGTCAATCCCCACTGACCGTTAGAGCCGCTGACGAGCGAGTCGGGATGGAGAATACCTCCTTTGTATTGAAAGCGCACCGGATCGACCGTAATGTAAATCCAGTTGTCAAGGTTCCAATCCAGTCCGCTCCGCTGGTGCTCCAGGTTTCCAAAAGCCTTTTTATCGCTGTGATAGACTTTTCTTTTTTGATCGGCCACGCCATCGTTGTTCGTATCTTTATAGGCATATATGTCGTAGGTATCCGTTTCATTGACCAGGAGCTCATTTCCGACGGCCAGGATCATACGAGGCAACATCAGGTCGTTACTATAAACAGAACTCTTGTCCATCTTGCCATCGTCATCTGTATCTTCCAGTAACATCACCCGGCTGCCGGGCTGATGTTCGCCCGTGGTATCTACCGTCTGCATGTACGTTTCCATTTGCGTCACAAACATTCTTCCATTTCCATCCCAGGAAATCGCTACAGGTTCACTTAACATGGATTCGTCGGCAACGAGTTCAAGATGATAGCCTTTTGGCAGTCGAAACGAATTCAGACTTTCTTCCGGTGTCAGATAGCCCGGCTGGGGGTCCTTGTTCACGGTTCGGGGTGAATCAAAGCCCTCCTCTTCCTGCACAATACCTGTTTCCTTATTTATTTGTGTACACGTTGAGAATAGCACCAAGGTGGGGATAAATGCTGTGACCAGCATGAGTTGTTTTTTCATTTACATTTTGGATTACCTATTTTTAATCATGGATAAAAACTCAAATTAAGAAAAAGCCATGGATATTTATAAGGGCCCGGTGTGGGCAAGTCATCAAAACTGCCGCACCCTGGTGCCGGGAGAAAGACAATTTTCGGATGAACAACTGAAACTGATGATTGAAAGAGATGGCGTGATGGGCGGTGCGTTGGATACGTGGATGTTGTATCCCGGATTTGAAATGGGAAAGAATAGTCCCGCAACGTTAGGTATCAACCTTGAAAAGGTAGTTGATCATTTTGATCACATCTGTCAGCTGGCAGGGGATTGTTTGCACGTCGGATTCGGTACGGATCTCGATGGGTTTTTTGGTACGGAACAAACTCCTTATGATATGGATACCATTGCGGACATCGTCAAGTTTGAGAGGATACTCGCCAGCCGGGGATATACCGTCGAGAACATAAGGAATATATTTTCCGATAACTGGTTACGGGTTATAGAAAAAGCATGGACCTGATCGTAAAATGGACAATTCGGTTAGCTTATTTTGCCACCCACATTCGTGTCCTTCCAACTTCGTGTCGCGGCCGATTCAATTACAGCAGCACATACTTTTTGTGTTTCCAGGGCGTCTTTAAAAGTGGGATGGCAAGCTTCACCGAGTTCCAAACTTTTTAGGAAATCGGCGGCCTGATGAACAAACGAATGCTCGTAACCGATGATTAATCCGGGTACCCACCATCGCTTCATATATGGCTGATCACTATCAGTAACCAGAATGGAACGCCAGCCGCGAACAATGGGATCATCCCGGTGGTCAAAATATTCCAGACGGTTGAGATCGTGAAGATCCCAACGAATGGAAGCGTGCTCACCGTTTATTTCAAAAGTATAGAGGGCTTTGTGCCCACGGGCATATCGTGTGGACTCAAAGACACCGAGAGATCCGTTTTCGAAATGACAATGGAAGATACAGGCATCACGTCAGATACGTCCTTAATGCCTCCGTTCAACCACATTGCGGTATCAATACAATGAGCTAGTAGGTCACCCGTTACACCTGAGCCCGCTACATCCACATCCAGGCGCCAAAGTCCCTCACCCCCCTGCGGCAGCTCTGGACTAATTGTCCAATCCTGGAGAAAGTTGGCCCTGTAATGAAAAATTTTTCCAAGTTTTCCAGCGTCAATAATCTGCTTCGCCAACGTAACGGCCGGTAAGCGCCGATAGTTATACCAAACCGTGCTTGGGACACCGGCCTTTTCAATTGCGGCCACCATTTGTTGTCCTTCTGCCAATGTTCTGGAAAGAGGTTTCTCACACAAAACCATTTTTCCCTTTGCCGCCGCGGCAATAGCAATTTCAGCATGATTGCTATTGGGTGTGCAGACATCAACAGCATCAATATCATCCCGTGCAATCAACGCTTTCCAATCGGTTTCTGTCGACTCATATCCCCATTGCTCCGCGAATGCACGAACTTTGTCAGCATTGCGTGAACAAACTGCTTTTAATAGCGGCTGATAAGCCAATTCAGGAAAGAAATTTTTTATGCGATTGTAGGCATTGGAGTGCGTTCTGCCCATGAAGCCACACCCGATCAATCCAATTCGTAATACTTTATTTTTTGCCATTCTGATTTCAATAATAATAAATTGTTGAAAATGTACGCGTCGATTAAATACCTAAGCTTCATACCATCCGTGCTTCTGCCGAACCTTTATCATGGTGGCCAGGACATCGTTCCAGGTTTGTTGCTTCATCATCACGTCATTCGAAAACATACATCCATCCCAGCAGACGTGCTTGAACGCTTTCGTAAGCTTTCCGCTTTCATCGCGCAACCAGTGCCCCGCATCGGTTGCAATGTCAAGCTTTCCATTGGGATCGGTCGCCAGGCAATGGCGGCCCGTTTTATCATGCGACCCTGTGCCGTGAACTGTACCATCGTTTTGAGCAACGTGGAAGTCTATTGTCCAGGGACGTAAAGCTTTTGTTAAAGTTTTAAGTCCTTCGGTAAGTGTATTACGATCTTTCCAATCGAAATTGGTTGGCAGGATGCGGTCTTCCGGCCGGTTGTATCCCAAGAGGTATAACAATGTATGTGACATGTCTGCCTGAAACCCGATGTTCGGACGATCCACCGCTTCCAGGGTTTCAACCATGGTCTTCCAGCTGTGCATTCCGCCCCAGCATATCTCCCCCTCTGCAGCAAGTCTTTCGCCGTAATCCAAGGCTACATCACAGGCCTCGCGGAATGTCCGGGCTATCCGTTTTGTGTTGTTCACGGGATCAACAGCCCATTGCTGTGGTGAACTTGCAGAATCGATGCGAACAACTCCATAGGGACGAACACCCGCTCCGCGCAATACCTTTCCAATATGGCAAGACTTGCGAACCATCTCTATAAATTGTTTGCGCTCTTCTTTATTGCCCATCGAAGGGCCACCCCAGATGGGAGCAACCAAACTTCCAATTTGTAAATTCAGGCCGCTGACCTTGTCGGCCAGTTTTTTAATTCCATCGTCGGTCAGGTCAATATTGATGTGGGGATCGAGAAGGCCGAGATCGACACCGTCAAATTTAACTCCGTCTACATGAGCTGCAGCAGTCATTTTCAGCATGGTGTCAAAATCAATAGGAGGCTCAGAATCGGGTCCTTTACCCACGACACCTGGCCAGGTAGCATTGTGCAGTTTGGGAAAATTGTTTTCCGGCATAAGTAGCTTTGTCTAAAATTTCAGGATACTATTCTATTTGATTGGAAGTTTATATTTCATTTACAACTTCAGATCAGGGTTGTCCGGACCGAAGTGTTTCAGTATTACGATCGGATCCGTATCCGATGGATTCTCAATTTTAACACCTTGAACCGCCGCTTTCTCGCTGATAAAGAACTCGTCATTGGTCAACTGACCATAGCGTATAAGCGAAGGTGTTTCAATGCGCCAGGCACCCATTTTACCGTGTCCCTGCATGACGATGATGCCATACGCGGCATTATCCTTGATGGTAACTGTCGCGCCAGGCGCCACAGTTAGTTCTTTAGCACTGAAGTCATGAGACTTGTAACAAATCCAATTTTCGATATATCCCTCCGATTTCATTTCTGTCGCCGGCCTAACATGAACGGGTTGCATAAACCGGTTTGCCCGCATGTTGGGATCCACGTTTAGTTCCCAATCAAGAACTTCCAATAATAGATCGAAATCACCGATACGATCTTTGGGTGTACCATTCCACAACAGTTCTTCCGGGACAATAGCTTCATTAACCAGTGACTGATACATCGCAAAAACATCGGAAGCTTTTTGAGGCTCGTACGTACACATACTTCCGGGAGCATGAAGCAAGCCAGGCGGAACATCCCACCCTGTTCCAGGTTCAAGACGATAAGCAGAGGAGTAGTTTGTTATTTTATTATCGCCTTTTGTAAAATTAACAAGGCACTCACGAATCTGCGATTTGGTAGTACCAGGTGCAATTCCAAAAAAAGTATACGGAAAATCTCCTCCGTGATTATTCAGTTGGGGCGGGAAATAGTAAGCTTCAGGCTTTCCTAATTGGCCCACCATTTTGGCGTACTTATCATTGTGGTGCGTATGGTGCGGAAGAGGCCCCATATTGTCAAAAAATTTAGAATACATTGGCCAGCTTTCATACTTTTTCCACAAGCGTTCTCCAATGAGGCCACCTTTGAGATGATCGATGGCATCTTTTAATAGTAGACTGTTTTGCTTTGCCCCATCATTAAAGACCACAGCACTCAGTCCTTCATTTTCACCTGTTAGCGGACCATTCTTTGCAGGCGTTGTAGAAGAAAGCCAGCGTTCATCAATGCCTCCGCGCTGCCCCCCCAACACATAATAATCATCCGGATGAAGTTTAATTCTTCTGCCGGGTACGCAAAAGGACCGTGGAACCCAGGTAGGAGCAAGGCGTAATACGCCATTTCCCTGTTCGAATGCTTTTTCTGCCAAGCTTGATTTTCCTGTGGTTGCCATTATTATTTGCTTTTCTTTAAAAATTCGTGAATACTACTTTCATTGTCAACTATTTCAAGTTCAATATCGTAGGATTTGATTGCGCCAGGGGCAAGGAAAATAAGTTGACTCTCCTTCATTGCCTGGGCCTGGCCTATCGGTGGGTTTGTTCCTGGCTCAAGTCCTGTAACGTATTCCCCCATTCCCCAATGCTGCCAGTTTGTTAACCATGGCAACTGTTGTTTTTGGAACCCCAACGCAACAGCTATGCCTAACTTAGGATTATACAAACCGCACATACATTTCCCGGCGCTGTCTGGCGTGGGATTTATAAAAACAACCTCTTCGCCTCTACCGTTATGTTGTTCCAATGGCTTAGGACATTGACGAAAATTATTTCCTTCTCTGAAGATCTTGGTTTTCGGATCTCCCCCGGTTGACTGCCATGAGCCTTTCCAAAGAATATCGGTGCCCTCATCCACCAGCGGCCATCCAAAATTGAAATGATATAGAAGCATGAGTGGCGCCGGTGTATTGGCAACGTTCAGTACTTCATCATGGATTCTTAAGGAGGCTTTCCCCAGGGTTCCGGAAATCGTACGTTTGAGTTCAAGGCTCGGACCAAATACCTGCGTTTGTTTAATCCTGCCGGTAATGCTCATTTCCATTCTGCCGCGTACCGGATCCGGCTGTATAATCGATTCAAGTTCTGCCGGCAGGTTGCTGATGCCGCCGTGCAGTCCACGCTCACCCTGTTCATCGGTCTCGGCCCCTCCTACATGAGACAGCCCACACGTTGTAAGCAGCCCCCCACCAAATGTTTTGATCCAATCCATTCCGCGATGGGAGAAGGGCTGGGGTGAGGTAATCCCTACGTGGCTTAACCATGCCAGGCTGTGCTGATTGTAAAAAGCGTCCGCAATATCCATTGCCCGGTCGATAACCACTTTATATCGCAACCCTGTTCCTGTATTGATCCATGCAACACGCGTTCCGCGTCCTGCACCGTTATCCAGCACAGCGGCCTCAATCCCACCTAATTGGGCTGGATTGGATATTTTATTGTGCCAGGAATGCTCTTTCAAATCGGTTTGAATTTCTGACGCTATTTCCTTGTGTTGAAAAAATTACAATTGCTTCAACAGGATGTTACGGTATTCAACTGTCATGGGTGGACCAACATGAACTTGTACGCCAAGTAGACCCTCCATTTTTCTATTTACCGTGTCGCTATCCGTTACATCACTCATGAGTACCCCGTTTATATAGTGCCGAAGTCTGTTTCCTTTTGCTATGATGCGGCACGTATTCCACCCTCCGGCCTTAATCACTGATTTTAATGAATCAATATTCCCCAGCGATCCCGTGATCTCTCTTTTACTCCAGGCATTGTCCTTAATGCTTGCCCGTAATGATCCTGGTTCTGCGGGGTTATCCTGAGAGAATATCGTGGCTACTTCTCCTCTATAGGCCAGGGTTGTTCTTCCGCGCTCTTCGTAGTTTTGTCCAGTATAACTATTTTTTCCATCAATATCAGCCTGATACCCTTTCAATGCATGCGGTATATCTGTTAATGCTTCACTGCGATAATTGATACCGCTGTTACCAGCGTTGGTAATGCGGAATTCTGTTTTCAATTCAAAATCTCCCGGCGTTCCACCTTTCCAGATAATGAATGTATTCGTCTTGAGCAGTGTGGCCGGAGTAACTTCTCCCATCAAACTACCATTCTCTACACGCCAATAGGTTGTATCCCCTTCCCAATCGGCTAAGGTTTTTCCATCAAATATTTGCACAAACCCGTCATCTCCTACTGAATCTGCCGCAACGGCGTGATTATTCTCTCCGGGCTTTTTGCAACCCCCAGCTATCAAAAAGAGAATAGTAAGACAGACAAGTAACGGATCGTTAAGGCATTTTTGAATAGGCAATTTCATAATTCAATAATTTTCTGTCCAGGTACACTTTACAAAAGTCGTTATCAAATTCTTTCCTTTGAATAATTTCAAGCTGTTTACTGCATTAATGGTTCACTTATTGTTTTTTGTATTGCTCCTTTTGCTTGTCACCTCCCGCCATTAAATAAGCAACAAGATCTTTCAGTTCTTCTTCATTCATGTTGTTGATCAGGCCTGGGTACATCGTGGAAATATAGGAGTATTTGGTACTGGCAACATCCTGCTTCGGTATTTCACGAAGTGTTTCAGGTGCAAAGGGATTTTGTGATATAAAATAAGACCTGTCATTTTCATTTGTAAGTCTTCCTAAAATGGAAGAACCATCTTTCATCGTGAATACCGTTGCGGCGTATTGATCTGAAACTACACTGTTAGGTTCAATAATGGATTGGAGCATGTCTCTTGGACTAAAGCGCGTTCCAAGTTGCGTTAGGTCCGGTCCGATATTTCCACCCTCGCCTCGCATGGTATGGCAGGAGCTGCATCGCCCGGCAGCATACATCATTTTTCCCTTTTCAAAATCCCTGTTTGCCAGTCCTGCTTCAACGAGTGGCAATGCTTCCGCAACAGTCCAACTTTTTCCAGGTCCTTCAGGTTGAGGCCCACCTGCCAGGTCATTACCGGATTTCGATAATAGTGCTTCCCCTGAAAGTTCTCGATAATGTTCAAGCTGACTTTCCGGAACATGGGTTAGTGCAGCAAGGCGTGCTTTATTGATAAACCCAATGTAACTAGCACCCCCTTTATACCCAAAAGCATTCTTAAACCATAAAAAGTATTTTTCATGAAGTACGGGTGTCCATCCGGCTTTTGCGTTCATGAGTACGGTTGCATAGTATGTTTGCTGTGCAGGAGGAACTTTTGCAAGCATGCCTGCGATGTCCATTCCATACTGTGGATTTCTCAGGATCAGATCAGAAGACTGGCTTGCCGTTTTTTCGGCAGGATCATCTTTTGCTGTTTCCAGGAGGGCGAGGGTTTTTTCAATTACACCAGGGGCCTCAAGATACACCAACACCTTGCTTAAACTCCTGTTCAGCGAGTTGGTCTTGGCAGGATAATGCGGATTTAAATAATCGACAAGGCGTGCTTTCATAGGGGCCTCAGGGATCCCCATCCGCAAAACAATAAGCTCAAACACGCGCAGTAGGTCGATTTGCTGCGATTCAGACAAGGACTCGTATGGGATAGCAGTTAGTGATTTCAGCATGGCATGGCGTAAACCAGGCTTACCGTGTCGTGCCAGTGCAATCATGGACTGCATTAAGGTCTGCGGATCTTTTTCCTTCAGGGCACGTGCTTCCCATTGACTTACCGGCTGGTGTTCCACGGCTATTCTGGCGGCATAGCGGATAAACCGGTCTTCATGTTTTAAGTAAGGCCAGCTAAAATCGACTGCGCTTTTTTGCGGTTCGCCATGGAATGCTTCCAATTTTTTTCTGAGAATACGCGCTACCTGGCCTTCATCGGGCGAACTCGTTGGCGCACTTTCCACATTTTGATTTCCGTCGCCTTTATAGTATACTCTGTAAAGGTCTGATTCCAGCCGACGACCTCCGGTCAGGAAATAGAGTGCACCATCCGGACCAATGATGCCATCTGTTAAAGGAAGCGGAGCTCCGGAAAGGAATTCTTCCGCCTTTGCGGAATACGTTGATCCACTGGGTTTAAGATAGATCGCATAAATAATTCCGAAGCTCCAGTCAGAAGCGAATAATGCGTGTTTATATTTTTCCGGAAACCTGGCATTCATTCCATGAATAAGGTTGGTTGGCGAACCTTGACCAATGTTTATTACGGGAGGAAGATTATCCGGAAAATCAGGAGACCATTTACTATTCCCTGTCCGCCATCCAAATTCACTTCCACTGGTGACGTGACAAATGCGTGTGGGGCGGTACCAGGGCATTCCAAAGTCCCATTCCATATCAGAATCATAGGCAAACATTTCTCCGGCTTCATTAAATGTAATATCAAAGGCATTGCGATAGCCAGCACTGATTAATTCCCAACGACTGCCCAGCGAATCGATGCGTGCAATCCATCCCCCCGGAGCCATTCGGTCATTCGCGTGACCCCTTGGATCTTTTATTAATGGGAACATATTGTCTTCCTGCCAAACCTTAGGTAGCCTGTAAGCATCCATCGGCGGCACATTAGTATGGTTTCCAGCGATCACATAGATTGATTTCTTATCAGGACCTAAGATGACACTATGAGGTCCGTGCTCACCTTCACCTTCCAACTCTTTAAGCAAGGTGATTTTATCAAATTGGTCATCGCCGTCTGTGTCCTGAAGCCGGTAAAGTCCGCTGGTTTTTTCGAACTCCTCACTTTCCCGGTTGTTTACCATTACATAAAGACTGTTAAAAGCATATAACAGACCTTGCGCATATCCCATCTGAATTTTGGGCTTCGTAGAATCTGCCAATTCAATATTGGATTTACCAATTTCGAGCTTTTCTATTTTAAGAACTGAGTCTTCGCCAATGGGAGCTAGTTCCAACCTGTATAAAGCGCCATACTGATCGGATGTTATCAGTCTGCCCTTGGGGTCGAAGGTCATCGCTACCCATGATCCCTGGTCGTTTTCCGAGGGACTGTACAAATGCTCCACCTGAAAACCAGGTTGAATTTTGAGTTTTTCAATTTTTGAATTCACCGGACTGGTTTTTCCCGTAGACTTGTCGGTTCTACAGGATGCCCACAGCAAAGCACAGACACAAAGTGTGAGGGCTAATTTTATGGGTTGAGGGTTTATGGTCATGTTGTTTAAAGTCAAATATACTTTAGTTAAGAGTGAAGTTGCGATAGATCTTGCACAAAATCGAGTGTGGTCACAACTATTTTTTGTCCATACTGCCCAATCAAGAACAGATAGAATGGTTCTGACAAACGGTAAGCATCCCTGGCAAATACGGATAGAACTCTCGCAGAACAGAACGGGCAATTTTAGACTTCCGAATCTCTAAA
>Ga0193731_1000054_pt1 | contig 35344 bp, 35 predicted proteins | sample U1a2metaG_FD_144920 | JGI IMG/M metagenome (GOLD analysis project Ga0193731, IMG submission 144920) | Soil microbial communities from a riparian zone of the East river system, Colorado, United States - U1a2 | ecosystem: Environmental > Terrestrial > Soil > Riparian zone | place: USA: East River...
CTCGTTAACGAGTATATTGTCCTACGTCTTTTTTCTTCCCATCTACACATTCCTTATTCTGTATTATAAGGACCTGATCAAACAATTCCTCATTGCCGCATTCCATAATAGCTATGAAGCCAATGTGAGAGAGATACTGTATGAATCACGCGCTATTTCGCAACGGTATATAGTAGGGTTAGTGACGGATCTGGGGATCGTATGCGCCATGTATGCTGCGGGGTTCCTGATATTGGGAATAAAATATGCCCTCTTCCTTGCCCTGGTGGCAGCGATGCTGAACCTGCTGCCCTACATCGGGATGATCATTGCCAACCTTTTCTGTATGCTGATCACCCTGGTATCGTCCGAAAATCTGAGCGATGTGTTTTGGGTAGCCGTGATCATTCTCGTCGGACACCTCATCGATAACAATTTCCTGCTGCCCAGGATAGTCGGTTCCAAGGTAAAAATCAATGCGTTGGTAACCTTGCTGGGGGTGTTGGTAGGGGGTGCGGTCTGCGGCGTTCCCGGCATGTTCCTGTCGGTCCCCGCGCTGGCTGTGCTGAAGGTGATATTTGACCGGGTTGATAGCCTTAAACCCTACGGACTCCTGCTTGGAGGCGAAACCGTTGACCCTTCCGGTAAACCCGCCATGAGCGTAGAAAAAATAAAATCAGCATAAACCTAAATGGTTGAAAAGAAAGAATTAATAAAACAACCACTCAACCCCAAAGGGGGGAAATTTAGAATTTTCATAAAGGTGTTCCGTGGAGCGACCACCAACTTCATTGACGATAACGGTCTCAAGCTAAGCGCATCACTATCTTACTATACTATTTTCGCCATTGCACCGATGATTCTGATGGTCATCGCGCTGGCGGGAATATTTCTGGGTACCGAGGCTGTCCAAGGCAAGATCTATGGCCAGATCAATGGGTTGGTTGGAAATTCCACTGCCCTGGAGATTCAAAACATCATTAAAAATATACAGGAAACGCATCATACGGTGGCCGGCTCGATCATTGGCGTAGGCATCCTGGTATTGGCTGCCACGGGCGTATTTACGGAGATACAGGACTCCATCAATTATATCTGGTCGGTAAAAGCCAAACCCAGGAAAGGGTGGGTAAAAATGATCTTCAACAGGCTCCTGTCATTTTCACTTATTATCAGTTTTGGGTTTATCCTGCTGGTCTCGCTGCTGGTAAATGCAGTCATCGATTTGCTCAGCGACAGATTGAAACTCTATTTTGCAGAGATCACGGTCTTACTCTTTTATATTGTGAATATGGTCCTCCTCTTTTTCATTATCGCCAGTCTGTTTGCTATTATTTTTAAAGTGCTGCCGGACGCACGAATGAAATGGAAGGATACTTTCATTGGAGCCTTCTTCACAGCTCTCCTTTTTATCGGGGGAAAATTCCTGATCGGCTTTTATCTGGGCAATTCCAGTGTCGGCACTACGTACGGGCCCGCAGCCTCGATCATCATTCTGTTACTTTGGGTGTACTACTCTTCCATCATTTTATTCTTTGGAGCAGAGTTCACACAAGTCTACGCAAGACATTACGGAGGAGGCATCATCCCCAACGAAACAGCCGTCTTTATCATAAAGAAAGAAGCAAAGGAGATTGAATTAAAGGAACTTCGTTAGGTGCATGCCACGAAGGCACTAAGTCACGAAGAATTTTAAGGCGGAGCAAAAAAAACTTTCAAACCAAGGTCACCCAATTGTTAGATACAGGCCATGGGCATTGGGCTTAGCGCTTGGTGAGTGATTTCTGTGATGAAAAAGTTGTCTGGAATTCCTGAGTGTCGACTACTGTCTAATTTGAATAGTCCTTGACAAATTCGACACACTATTTGGTTTGCGAACCTACCACAAAACAATCTTCGTTGTCTTCGTGGCTTAGTGGCCAATCACCCTTATACCGTCACCAATTTAAACACCGGGGAGTTATAATAGATCTGCTCGGGGACGTGGGTATCCATGTTTTCACAAATCACCAGCCTCTCACCGAGTTTTAGTTCATCGAATTTGTATTGCGTCTTGCCATGGGGCTTCCGGAAGATGTCACCCGGTTTGAGGAAACTGGCCAACTGCTCCACTGAGTTGACAATCTTATTGTCTATGATTTCTGTACGCCGTGTCATTTTAATTTAGTTTAATGAATGATTGTAAATAATTTAATTAATTTTTGCTTTTATTGGCTACCATCACTACGATACCCGCAGCAAGAATGACGCCACCCAGGATAGGCGACCATTGAACCGGGTGATCCTTGTTAGCGTCGATATGAACGGGGCCCACATCGACCACCCTTTCCCGGGTCACATAATTAAATCCCGTCCACACCATCATGACCAATCCGATCACGACGAGTATAATACCTAAGTTTTTCATATCCTTTTATTTTAGTGGCCTATATCCTTGTTTTTCAATCTCTTGATTACCTATACTAAACATCAGGCCAACAAAGGGGCGCTTCCGGAATCTTCTTATCGACTGCTACCCAAACCCATGGGAACGATCGTCCCGCAATCAGTAACGCCCCCGTTGGCACTTTTTCAAAGCCCTTTTTAAGAACCTCGGGAACTAGATCTCAGAGAGCGCCCTTCGTTGTTTCTTTAGCTCAATACATTGGGGAAATTTTTCTACATCGGAGCAATTTCCCCTGCGAAATCAAATCAACTAACCCATGCAACAATCAAGCCCATAAGGCCCTGACTTGCATCACAGGAATCTGCCGCTGCTCACGGTATTTCGCTACCGTTCTGCGGGCGATGTTAAACCCTTTCTCTGCAAGCACAGCGACCAGCTGCTGGTCGGTATAGGGCTTTTGCTTGTTTTCACCCTCCACGACATCTTCGATCGCTTTTTGAATCACGCGGTTGCTGATGGCTTCACCTCGTTCATTTTCAATTCCTTTTGAAAATAAATCTTTAAGGAGGGTAGTTCCGAAGTGTGTATCTGCATACTTATTGCACGTAATCCTCGATGCTGTTGAAATATCCACCCCTACCTCGTCGGCAATGTCTTTCAAAATCATGGGCTTCAGGAGTCGGATGTCGCCATCCTTGAAATAGTCCTTCTGAAACCGCACGATTGCCTTCATCACGTTGAGCATGGTGGTCTCGCGTTGCTTGATGGCGCTTACAAACCATTGAGCGGAACTCAGTTTACTCTTCAGGTATTGAAGGGTTCCTTTATCGCCACACTTTCCGTTGGTTACCATAGCGCTCAGCGAGTTGTTGATAAACAAGGTGGAAGACCGTTGCCGGTACAGCGACACCTCGATTATATCGTTATTCTGGGTGACGACAAAATCAAGAACGATTGCATCGCGCTGAGGTGGCCCTGAGGATTCGGCCAACGGTTTCAGTTGGCATGTGCTTATCAGTTTTAATATTCCCCGCAACTCACTCTCATTGATGTTTAATTGCGAAGCGATTTTTTCCATGTTGCGGTGCGCAAGATCTCCGAAATTTTTCTCCAATAACTGAATGGCCAGTTGCGTCTTTTTGTCAGCCTGATCCCGTTGACGTAATTGTAGGAGTAAAAATTCTTTTATACTGGTACACCCAATGCCCATGGGCTCTAATCGCAGGAGTTGCCGTCTCACATATTCAATTTCAGCCGCTGCGATCACTTTATTTTTTTGGAATGAAATATCATCCGCTATCGACGACATGTCTTGTTCCAGCATCCCGTCATCACTCAGAGAATCAATGAGGTATTCGGCGATCATGAGTTGCATCGGATCCACCAGCAGCACCCGCACCTGTTCCTTCAGGTCCTTCCTGAAATCAAGATATTCAGGTATGGGACGTTGTGGCAAATCCGCGTCGGACAAGTAGTTATTGTGTTCTAATTTGTAATCCGGAATATCGTCCTCCTGGTACTCCGCCTGGTCCTGATATTCCTGGATCGTATCATCCTTCGAAGCTTCGGTTACATTGTCCTCTTCGGAAACACTTTCTTCCAGCACGGGGTTTTCGATTAATTCCTCCTGTATCCGCTGTTGAAGCCCGAGGGTGTTCAGGTGAAATAACTTAAGCAGCTGAATTTGCTGGGGCAGGACCGTGAAACTCTGTTTTTGGGAATGTACCTGGTTTAGCATGGTTGGGGTGTGTTCGTTCGACATAGCCCCCTCTGCAAGGCAGGCTCCAAATAGTCAGGATGGGTACCTAAGACAGTGTTATAAATGTAATCACATGGTTATCACTAGGATAGATATTGAATTCAACTTTGATGCTTTTCTCTGGCCATGAAAAAATGAAATGATTGGGGATGAACTTCCCCAATAATTCAATCGAATCAGGAATGCGTGAAGCTGTCTCGGGCGCCTTTCTGTAGAAGTTCCTCTACACTTTTTATGGAAGGAATTCACGAATGCCTGTGAATCCGCTGGCATGCCTATTTTAACTAAACACCCAAATGTTCTACCCTGGACGATTTCACTCCGAAAGAAACCTCAAAGTTTACAGGTTGAGTTTCTTTAAAAATGCAGCTATATGCTGCATTTTTTTTAAGACCATTCATTTAACACCAAGGCATGGGTAAAATTGTACGCTTCTATTATGACCCGGTTTCTTCACAGTATAAACGGGTACAGGTCAAATTGCGTCATCGCCTTCTGCGTGGATTCCAGTTTATGTTCCTGGCTACAGGAATGGCGGTGCTCATCGTGATCGGATACAGTTCGTACTTTGAATTACCCGGTGAGCTTGTTTTAAAAGACGAGATCGAGGGGCTGGAGTTCAATTACAAAAAGCTGGAGACGGAGGTGGCTTCCCTTCATCAGGTAATCTACGCCATTGAAATGAGAGACGACAACGTCTATCGAACCGTATTGGGTGCTGAGCCGATCGACAAGGCCGTACGCGAAGGAGGAGTAGGGGGTGCCGATCGCTACCAGGACCTTCGGGATAACAACACAAAATATGCTGCACTCGCGATCTCTTTGCACACGACCATCGACAAGCTGCGAAGGAAACTGTATGTGGAATCGGTTTCGCAGGATGAGTTGATGCGGCTGGCAGAGGACAAACAAAAACTATATGCTGCGATACCTGCTATTCAGCCTCTGGCAAACAAACGATTAACTGCACTGGCCTCGGGTTTTGGCCTGCGTTTGCATCCCGTTTATAAAGTTATCAAAATGCACACAGGAATAGATTTTTCATCCCGGGTGGGTACTCCTGTCTATGCGACCGCCGATGGCCGGGTGATTGCGGTGGAAAAAGACGTCCAGGGATATGGCAAAATGATCATCCTTGATCATGGATTCGGCTACCAAACCCGATACGCCCACCTCCACAGCTTCAAAGTAAAACTCGGCGAACATGTCAAACGCGGAGTGGCCATCGCCTATAGTGGCAATACGGGTGTCTCCACATCTCCTCACCTCCACTATGAAGTGCTGTTAAATGGAACGCAGATCAATCCCGTTCACTACTTTTTTAATGATCTCAGCCCCGCCGAATATGAGAAGATTGTTCAGTTGGCCTCCATTCAAAATCAGTCGTTGGGGAATTGAGTTTAATGTTTAGCTCAACTCCACACCCTATGGACTCAAGACTCCACTCCCATTCGACCTGGTCTTCCTCCATATTCCGGCCAACTTCTGAAAAATGCTACGGTCTTTTTTACCGAAATAGGTGGTTGCTTTTTTCGCCAGGAAGGGCACAATGAATCGGATGATGCTGGCACCTCGCGCAAGCGTCATATTCGCCAGAAACACCTCTCCCAACAGACCCACCCCCATCGCAATCAGGGGATTACCACCATTTCGGGTAGTCATTTTCGATACGGTGGAGAGCACATTCAGAACAGGCCTGAACTCTTCTCTCAGTTCGAGGAGGTCGTCGCGGACGATCCCTTTCTGAATGAGCAGCGCGGCCTCCAACCTCTTCTTTTCCGCCAACAGGTCGTTGTAGGTTCGAATGTCACTCATACACTTTCTTGATAATGTGATCTCTCACAAAAGGCAAAATGAACCTCTTGCGAAGCGCTATGAAAAGCAACGCACATAAAACATAAAATCCCGCTACGGTAAAATAGCCGGCTTTCATATCGCCCCAGGATTCCCCCAGCCAAACGGCAACACCCAGTCCTGCAAAAAACAGAACGAACAGGCAAAAGAAAGAAAGCAACGTGGCGGTAAGGGTTACCGTGGCTACTCCCGTAGCTTTTTGCGTCGCATTTACTACGCCAAGCTTTAAGTAGGTTTCAACATAGTCGGAGAGATGGTCAGTAAGGTTCTCTGCCCTTGTCTTCATCTCTACCAGTTTCATTTCTGCATCGTCCATACGGTATCCCTTTCCCGACTTCACGAAATTTTTCTGCTTTTTGTTCCGTTCTCAAATTCATTCACTCCGTCGCCAAACGAGGAGACCATATCTTTGACCTGGTCCTTACCCTCTGCCAGCAGGTCACCTAATTTTTTTGTCCAATCCCCTGCCGTATCCTTGATGGTTTTACGAAACTCTTCGCCTTTTTCGGGGGCGATCAACATTCCTACAATCACGCCGGCTGTAGCGGCGGCAATAATGCCAATGAGAAGGCTGCCTGAATTTTTCATAATCGATTTATTTAGTTTTTTACGTTATTCATGAAATAAAAGTTCCATCCGGGAATCACGGCCCGTCGCGGGGAAAAAAGTCAAGACACCCCGTCCGCTGCTTTAGCCGACAAGGTATTGGAGGCGATCAGGTTCTACGCTTCGTCCTTGGTGGTTCGCACCAGACCAATCCCTGACATAAGAAAAACAAAACCGAGGGCCCCATAGATAATGAGTGCTTTCACATCGCGCAAACCGCCTGACGTATTGACGAAAAGCACTGCACCATAAATAAGCCCGGCTATTCCCAGAATGGTAAGAATGGAGCCAAATATTCTTTTAATGTTCATCGTTAGGTACTCTTAGTTGATTAGATACCACAAAATCTTATGCCATCTGTAGCCCTCCATCCCGGGCATTTCGCTGCTTCATTCGTCCTCAATGTGGGGAATCCAGTACACAGAAACTCGCATTTACACCTCTCTTCCCGGTGCCAATCTTGCTTTCTAAGGGAATCCGTTCTGGCACCGTTCTTTAATGAATGTCCGTACACCAAAAAAGAAATAGGATGAAACCAGGAACATCAAATTTATACCGAACCTGTTGGGTATTGTTAGTCATCATCGGCATACAGGTTTTGACCGGGTGTAAAGCTTCCAACACGGCCAAAGGCACTGCTATCGGTGCCGGGGCAGGGGCTATATTGGGTGGAGTCATTGGGAACCAGTCGAACCATACCGCTGTGGGGGCAATTATTGGAGCCGCCGTGGGTGGTGCTACAGGCGCGATCATAGGCCACCATATGGATAAACAAGCCGACGAGTTAAGGAACGATCTAAAAGGCGCTCGTGTCGAGCGGGTGGGCGAGGGAATCAAAATCACGTTCGATTCAGGATTGATGTTCAATTTTGATTCCTACCGCGTCACTCCCGAAACGAAAGAAAACCTGACGGGCCTGGCAAAAACACTGAACAAATATGAGGATACCAATATCCTTATTGAAGGGCACACCGATCAAACCGGCGCCGCTGATTATAATATGACACTATCGAAGAAGCGCGCTATTTCCGTGTCGGATTACCTGGAACAACTGGCTGTCAAGAGCGGCAGGATAACCACCAAAGGATATGGCGAGGAACAACCCGTTTCTGTGAGTGATCAGGAAAACAGGCGCGTCGAGGTGGCCATTTATGCGAATAAAAAAATGAAGAAGCTAGCGGAAAAAGGGCAGCTGTAGGACGGATGAAATTTGGATGGATGAAAAAACTTGAAAATAGGACTGTGTTTGTTACCGGTGGTTTATCGGGTATAGGAAAAGCCTGCGCCGTCGCCGCGGCTACGGAAGGGGCCAACGTTGTTGTCGCCGACATCAAGTCTGTCGATTTTGATACGGCTATGAGAGACATCAAGGCGGAGAACAAGAACGCCATTTTCGTTGAGTGCGACGTAGCGTCGATGGAGCAAGTAGGGCGTGCCATTGCACAGGCTGTGAAAACATTTGGTTCTGTCGATGTAGCACTCAATGATGCAGGGATTGCCGGTGAGCCTAACCGGATAGGCGATATGACGGAAGAAGGGTGGAATACGGTAATCCATGTGAACCTGACCGGCATTTTCAACTGCATGAAGCATGAACTGATGCAAATGTCTTCGCAGAAGAGTGGAGTAATCGTCAATATGTCGTCGATCCATGGCAAAGCAGGGTATGCTTGTTCAGGAGGTTATGTGGCTGCGAAACATGGCATCATCGGTCTCACCAGGACGGCCGCGCTGGAGTATGCGCATGAAGGAATACGTGTGAACGCCATTTGTCCGGGGTTCGTGAATACCCCGCTTCTGACTAAAGGAGGAAAGAATGACAGTGAAAAAATAAAGCAACAGATTACTGATCTCCATCCCATGAAACGATTGGGGAAACCGGAAGAGGTTGCGAAGGGATTTATTTTTCTCGCTTCGGATGACAGTTCATTTGTGACGGGAACCACGCTTGATATTGATGGAGGATACCTGGCACAGTAACCAAAACAAATTCCCAATCCGATGTACTACCATGCTCCTTCCCATCCCAAAGGCATTTTGCCTTTTGTTCTTCGTCCATTTTGGTTTTAGCATCGGCTGTTTTGCCCAGCAAAAACCGGATACCGTTTCCAATCCAAAATGGATGGAAAAGGTCAATTCCAACAAGACGTTCAAAAAACTACTCGGCACGATTACCCGGGAGCCCGAGGCCGACCCATCGCCCTTCATCGTAAAAAGTGAAGATCCTTATTTAAAATACGAAGGAAAGATCATCCGCACGATCCGCATTCAACAAATTGGGTTTGACAAAACGGTTCTGGACACAGCCCGCAATCTTAAAAGTTTCGTTGCCAATGCGGCCAATAAACTACACACGAATACCCGGGAGTTCGTGATCCGCAACAACCTGTTCGTCCGGGAAGGTAAGCCTCTCAATCCCTACCGCGTAGCAGACAATGAGCGTAACCTTCGCAGCCTGGACTTTGTGATGGATGCTAGAATTTATGTCAAGCCGGTTTCACCTACCTCCGACTCCGTTGATTTATTGGTCGTCACACGCGACGTATTTAGTCTCGGCGGATCATTCCGTCCGGATTTCCCTAAAAAATACAGACTAAGCATTCAAGACAACAATTTTGGAGGGTTCGGACAACGCGTTCAGTTCGGGCAAATCTTTGACATCAATCGAACACCTCGGTACAGCTATGAAGGGTTCTATATGCTGACCAACATTAACGGAAGTTTTATCGATGGCTCGGTGGGATACACCAACCTCAATACGGGGGTAAGTATAGGAAATGAGAATGAACGTTCCGTTTACCTCAAATTGAGCAGAACATTGTATCAGCCTTTTACCCGTTTTGCAGGAGCCCTTGAGCTCAGCGATAATGTTTCAATCAATGTGTACAGAAAGCCCGATAGTACTTTTTCCAACTACCGGTATACCCTTCAGGATTATTGGTTGGGGTATTCTTTTGGTTATAAAAAATTACCCCAGAACTTAAAGGAAAACAGGAATCGCAAGTTCATTGCGATGCGTGCATTTCAACAGCATTTCCTGAACTCCACTCACACCGACTTAACGGAACTTGATCGTTTTGCCTACCGGGACCGGGTTTCCTTGTTGACCCAACTTACCTTTTTCCGGCAGGATTTTTATAAGACCCAATACGTAGTCGGGTTCGGCCGAACGGAAGACATCCCCTATGGCTATCGGGTCTCGTTTACAACCGGTTGGGAAAGGGAACTGGGGAACAAGCGGCCGTATGCAGGAAGCGAACTGTATTACAATAACGTCCTGTCGAGTGGGACCATCTTAACCTATAATGTAAAATTGGCTTCGTTTTGGAAGGGCAAGCGCCCGGAAGATGGATTTCTTTCGCTGAATTTTACGCGATACAGCAAAATTTATCGCATCAGACGAATGATCCTTCGTCATCAATTCCAGGCGGGATATGCCGCGATTTTCAATCAAAATGTAAAAAGGGGAATTGACATTCGCGACCTCAACGGGGTTGTCGGTTTCCTGCCCGATAGCCTGGTGGGTCTTCAGCGCGTTACGGTCAGTCAGGAAACCACCGTTTTTACCCCTTGGAAAATGTTAGGGTTCCGTGTGGCGCCGATTACGAGAGTGGATCTGGCGTTGATCAAACGCAACTCCGGGTTATTGCGAACACGTAATTTCTTTCCTGGATTTTCCCTGGGACTGAGGGCGCGCAATGAAAATCTTATTTTCAATACCATCGAAGCACGATTATTCTACTATCCCACCACCGTGGAGCGCGTAGGACATCTCCGGTTCAGCATAACAACAAATTTCAGGATAAAATACCCCACCAATCTGGTGAACAAACCCGCGACGGTGTTCCAGTGAGGGATTCGTGGAGATCAAGGAAGGGTTTCCCGCAGATCACGGAAGGGTTTCCCGCAGATCGCGCAGATTTTCGCAGATTAAGGTTGGTTGTGAAATTTCGGCCACAATTTTATTAATGCATAAGGTACACTTACCCGCTACGGTCTTCCTGTGAGGGATTCCGCAGATCACGGAAGGGTTTCCCGCAGATCGCGCAGATTTTCGCAGATTAAGGTTGGTTGTGAAATTTCGGCCACAATTTTATTAATGCATAAGGTACACTTACCCGCTACGGTCTTCCTGTGAGGGATTCCGCAGATCACGGAAGGGTTTCCCGCAGATCGCGCAGATTTACGCAGATAAGGTTGGTTGTGAAATTTCGCCCACAATTTTATTAATGCATAGGTAACACGTCACCCCCGGCTACGCCAAAACTTCGGCGAAGGCCGAAGCTGTCTCAGCGTAGGCCGGGGTGACGTGATGCAAGCGCAAGCCTTCTGAGGCGCTTGTGCAGGCAGAAATAGTATCTCCAGACGCAAACTTTAGCACGCCGATTTTAACCGAATACAATCTGCGTAAATCTGCGCGATCTGCGGGAGACCCGCCGCAGCCCCTGCGTAAATCTGCGCGATCTGCGGGAGACCTGCCGCAGCCCCTGCGTAAATCTGCGCGATCTGCGGGAGACCTGCCGCAGCCCCTGCGTAAATCTGCGCGATCTGCGGGAGACCTGCCGCAGCCCTGCGTAAATCTGCCCGATCTGCGGGAAACCTTTTTCAGTACTCGCTTCCCGAGTTGGATCCCATAAATCCTCCCCAATAGGTATACGATTCCTGAAGTTCATGGGAATTGGTCTCCGGCCAATGGTCTTTGTCGAAACCGGGGGCTTTTTCCAGGACTTCTCTTTTCTGATTCAGGATGAACGCCTCTTTCTTGGCATCTACTTCCAGCAGGCGAAAGGGAACGGCAAAGAATTTTTCCCCGATCCCCAGGAACCCTCCAAATTCAATGATGAGGTATTCTATTTTTCCCTCGTTAAGGTCAATCATGATATCTTTAATATCACCCAGTTTCTCATCGCGACGGTTGTACACTTTGTCTCCCATAATGGAAGTGGCGGTCAAAAGGCGTAAAGGGGTGTTGGCATGCTTCCCATCCTGATTTTTGCCTGTTAAATTTTCTTTCTCCAGCGTGTTCATAATGAATTGGTTTTGTGGTTTAAAATTGATTTCGGAATTGAAAATTCCAAGGTCATGAGGTCACTTAAAAAAACAAGCCATGGCAAAAAGCAAAATCAAAGGTTCCATGACGCCTGTGTTGCCTCTTCTTTCCTGAATGTGGAGCTTTTTCCACATTCAGGAAAGAAGGTCCGGAGCGATGCCGTTCAGACGAAGTTTCTGACGATGAAAAAAAGCTGGCACGCCATTTTACCCTGTTCGGTCATGATTCTTGATTTATTAATAATCCTGTTAGCGCTTGTACTCGGTTATGCCATTTTCATTTCCTCCGCGTATCTCATGGCAAAATGGATGCTGCCAAAGATCGAGGATGATCATGATTTCGCGTATCCGAAGTCCGGTGAAAGACACGTCCGTCAAACTGTGAAACACGGCTGAACCGTCGCCAGGGAAAGGGGAAGGATTTCGGGACGTTAGGTTCAAGTTAATCACGGATCCAAAGGATCGTAGCCAAAGACCTAACATGAATTTCAAACCTATCCTGCTGCTTTGCGCGAATGTGTACCGTTTTGCCCGACGGATTTTCAAGCAGGCGTTCCATCCTCCGTTTGAATGGAGAGAAATTCTCTCGCAATGTTATGCGATGGGGAACCGGTCTCTTTTTCTCATCAGTTTTACGAACTTTCTGGCCGGCGTTGTTTTCACCCGGCAATCGCGTCCCTCCCTTGCTTCCTTTGGAGCCGAATCCTGGCTGCCCTCACTGGTTTCTCAGGCAGTAGTCCGTTCATTAGGCCCGCTGATTACCGGCCTGATTTGTGCCGGAAAATTAGGATCTAACATAGGAGCCGAACTGGCCAGCATGAAGGTGACAGAACAAATCGACGCTATGGAGGTTTCCGGAACACGACCATTTTCTTTTCTGGTAGTAAGCCGTGTAGCGGCCACTACCTTAATGTTACCGTTGTTGGTCGTCTATGCCGACATGGTTTCTTTATTCGGATCTTATCTTACAGTTCATTTCATGAACAACACGAGTTTCAGGTTGTACTTCAATGATGTATCCGGGCACATTACCTACCTGGACATCTTCTCTTCCCTTATCAAAGCCACTTTCTTTGGTTTTGCAATTGGGTTCGTCAGCAGCTATGCCGGATACAATTCAGAGAATGGTACGATCGGTGTGGGGAAAGCGGCGAACATCGCTGTCGTCGTATCGATGGTAATGATTTTCGTTATTGACTTGTTGACTCTGCAATTTATAAACCTGCTGCGATGACTACGAATACAGCCGCTGGCCATTCTGAAAAAAAAGGAGACCCGAAACGGCATCCGGTCGTTGCCAGCGTCAGGAACCTAAAGAAGGACTTTGGTGAACAGAAGGTGCTCGCGGATATAAGCCTCGACCTCCATGAAACTGAAAACTTAGTCATTCTGGGCAGGTCGGGCACGGGCAAGTCCGTCCTCATTAAATGTATGGTGGGCCTTATCCGCGCCGATGCCGGTGAGGTAACGGTTTTAGGATATGATGTAAACACCTTGACTCCGGAGCAGCTCAATGAAATGAGGCAACAGATTGGTTTTTCATTTCAGAGCAGCGCCCTGTACGATTCGATGACGGTCCGGGAGAACCTTGCTTTTCCGCTGAAAAGGAACCTGAAGATCTATGATCGGAAACAACAGGATGAAATGATCAACACCGCCTTACAAGATGTTGGATTAGAGAACACTGCTGGCAAAATGCCGGCAGAACTTTCCGGAGGGATGAAAAAAAGAATTGGTATTGCCCGCACATTGATACTCAATCCAAAGATCATGCTCTATGATGAGCCTACGGCCGGACTCGATCCCATGACCTCCACAGAAATTAATGAGCTCATTCTTAAAGTCCGGGAAAAGTATAAAACCTCCTCCATCATTATTACCCACGACATCAGTTGTGCGCGCCAAACATCGGATCGGATTATCGCGCTGGTCAATGGCCTCAATAAAGCGGAAGCGACATTCGGGGAGTTAGAGCACACGGAAGACCCGGACCTGGCTCCCTTCTTTAAATATTAATAAAATGACTATGGAAGCGGAAGAAGTAAAACAAAATATCAAGCTCGGGACTTTTGTTATCATCGGTGTGGTGCTGTTCCTGACGGCCGTGATTTTTATTGGAAGTGCCAGCAACTTTTTCAGCCGTACCTTCATGGTCTCCGCTATTTTCAGGAATATCGAGGGATTAAAAGATGGTGATAAAGTATGGCTTTCCGGTGTACAGATCGGAACGGTGAAGTCCGTGCGGATCATTAAAGAAGGTGAAGTGATTGTAAGCCTGTCCCTGAAAGAAAAACAGAATGAATTCATCCGCAGAAATGCTACGGCCTCCATTGGCTCTGACGGATTGGTGGGAAGCAAGATCGTTGTTATCGCTCCGGGAAATTCCGCAGAGGTCATTCAGGATGCCGATACCATCAACGCGCGCTCACCGGCTGAAACGGCAGAACTCATGAGCATTGCCAAGGAAGTGGGGGAAAATACGCGCTCCATTACGGAAGACCTGAAAGTCTTAAGTGCCCGGGTTCGCGGGGGACAAGGTATTGTAGGGGAATTGCTGAACGAAGGCGCGTTGTCGCAGGAAGTCAGGCAGGTTGTACACAATTTGAAAACGACCGGTGAAAATACGGCAAAAGCATCTGCTGAATTGTCCGCCCTCGCCTACGAGCTGAAACACGGACATGGACTTGTACCCGCGCTCGTTTCCGACACCAGCTATGCCCGTATTTTTTCGGACGTACTCGTAGACATTAAAAGGGTGAGCACCAATGCCAAAGCCATGTCCGAAAGCGTGAAAAAGGTAGCGACTAAAATGAATGACAACGACAACGCGGTAGGGGTGCTTCTCGCGGACACGGCCTTTGCCCATCGACTACAGAACACGATAAAGAATACGGAAATGGCGTCTCAAAAACTGGATGAAAATATGGAAGCGCTGAAACACAATTTCTTGTTGAGAGGGTATTTTAGAAAACAGGATAAGAAAGAAAAGAAGGAGAAAGAAAAAGAAAAAGAAAAGGAAGCGGCTGTTGCCGTAAAGGAATAATGCACAAACGATCATGAAAAAAAACATGGCCAACAGCGACCGGGTCATCCGTGTGATCATCGCTATAATTATCGTAAAGCTCTATTTTGCCATGGTGATCACCGGCGCCCTGGCTTTGGTCCTTCTGGTGATCGCCTTCGTATTTGTCATTACTTCATTTATTCACTTTTGTCCCCTCTATCATTTTCTGGGAATCCGAAGGTGGGAATCTAAAGCCTAGACGTTTATCCTCCTACTCCAATCCAATTCTACTGCCGCTTGTCAAAAATCAGGGCTGAAACGGGACGCTTCGCTCCTTTTTCGCGTTTTAGACTCTCTCACCATTGGTGCAGCAGCAATCGGCTAAAGAGTGATGAAATTATTTTGGATCCTGGCCTTCCTAAGCGTGCAATTCCGTGTGCACGCTCAAGATTCGTTGAGCGCAGAAAATCATCCCAATCAAAGAGACCTAAATGATGTGTTTTCTTCGCGATTGAGGCCAAATCACAAGCCGGTGCAGGTGACCTGGGTACCCGCTGTTGGCTATTCCCTTCAGACAGGATTTGCAGGTGTCATTGGAACAAACGTAGCCTTTCGCGCACCCGACGGGGATGATTCCAAATTATCAAGCGTAACGACAAGCGTGACGTACTCCCAATACAACCAGACCATTCTTCCACTTATGGCCAATATCTGGAGCAAAAATGGAAAATGGAATTACTCAAGTGAATGGCGTTTTATGCAGTATCCTTCCGAGACCTGGGGGTTGGCCGGAAGGAAGGATCCCACGGATGGGTACACCATCAATTTTTCTTATCTCAAATTGCATCAACTGATCCTGCGGTCAATAACCAAAAATCTTTTTTTTGGCACGGGCGTCTTCTATGATCGTATTTGGAACATCCGCGAAGTGGATGCACCCGCTGACGGCTCGACGAGCTTTCAACGTTATGGATTGAACAAGGATGAAATTGCGATGGCCATACCCGTCAGGTTACTTTTTGATTCCCGGCGTAACCAAATTAATCCATCCCAGGGATGGTATATCAGCCTGACCTCGCGCAACAACCTGAAGTCATTGGGCAGCAAGCAGAATTGGGGATCCGTTGTCCTTGACATCCGAAAATACATACGGGTATCTGAATCTGGAAATACGTTGGCATTTTGGCTTTATAGCTGGCACAGCTCTGCCAGAACACCCTATTTGCTATTGCCAAGTACAGGTTGGGACGACAACTTCAATATCGGAAGAGGCTACATTCAGGGCCGGTTTCGGAGCAACATCATGGAATATTTTGAAATGGAATACCGTTTTAACCTTACCCAAAACGGATTTTTAGGCGGCGTAGCGTTTGCCAATGTTCAAGCCTTCAAACGCCGGTTAACTACAGGACCCTATGTGATGGAGCCAGCGGTTGGTGCCGGGTTACGCGTCAAACTTAATAAGCATTCGGGCACTAACTTATGTATTGATTATGGTATTGGTCAAAGTGGTTCACGCGGCTTTTTTATCAACCTCGGTGAGGTCTTCTAAACCAATCACCGGTGACCCTCGGTGTCCGCCAGGTACAGTACCGCATCTCCGCTGAATGGCGGGGTGAATTGGGACGTTGACCCGGCAACAACGGGACGTTGCGACGTCGTCGTTCCGGTCGCAGGGTTGAACCATTCAACTGACAACTTGCTTGACTTCGACATAGCAGAAAGATCCAATGTAAATTGGCCGCCGGATGGTGCGTATATCAAATATTCGGCACCGGTTGCCGGAGTCTGTGCGAGACAATACCCGGTCGAACTAAGCGTGTTATGTGGAGTAACATTGGCAAGATTCAACTTGCGGGAATACTTCAGTATGTATCCAAGGTTGTCACGGAAGTTATCCCATCGGGCATCCGGCGCTCTGCTGATCCCATTCATTGGAGTGTCGCACATGTTCCTGTGTTCGCGCGGGTAATAGACCACGTAAGGGTCCATAAACAAAACTTGATTGCCCCTTGCGAAATTCTCCCATGCATAGTTCCGGTTTCTTTGCGGCGTATCGTTCCACATCCCGAAGTAACTGTGGTCACTGTCATTGACGTTGACCTTGCAAACAGGTTTGCCGGTACCGCAAGACCGGGGAGGAGAAAGCCATGCCGCCGGCGCGACCCAGTCCGCATCCGAGTTGTAGAGCACAAGATCGGTCTTTGTGTTGTCCATCGAAACTTCTCCATATCCTATCGGGTGTTGAAAGGGTTTCCCTTTCTCATAGGCCCGGATCAATGAGATCAGGTGGTCATTCCACCACAGGGAATGTTCCGGAGCTTCCTGAGAAACGATCCAGAGTACGTTCGGCAAATCGTTCAAAATGTCAATGGTCTTTTGTACGTAAGCATCTTGCAAGGCCGTAATGTTATTCGGTGCCGTCATCGTGACGGAAGCGACTGCTGTTTCGGGCGATGTGCTGCGATAACCATCATCGACTCCATTAATATTGTTACCTCCGGAAAAGGGGTAGCCGTCGGTGGCACAGCGAAAACGCAAAAGCCATTCCCCAGAAAATAAATATATCCCTGCATAAATGCCAGCGTTGCCCAGTGCCGAGACGCGCGTGCGCAATCGATCAAAATAACTCTCGTCAAATTTTTTTAGATCAAACTTCAAACCCCCGTCTGTTGCGGTTCCTGGACCCGTTCTGATCCAGGGCTGCGGACTTACGGTAAAATCCGGCGGGGAAGTCGCGGTGACGGGCAGGTCGCGGAATCTCGGTAGTTCAGTAGTCCAGATCAACGTAAAATTGTGTCCATGCGCCTTGAGGAAGCTGACGAACTTTCCGAAGTCTAACGTCTGTATAGACCCATCTGTGCCCCAATCCTGAAGTGTGTTCCACGAATGCGATCCGCAAAGCAGGATCGGTTTGCCGTTTGCGTCTTCAAAATAGTTGGGATTGGCGGAGTGCTTGAGCGGTCCGGTAATGGGAGGTTCGGTAGTTGGTATTTGTGCGGTCCCGCTATTCAACAGGAAAACGAATACGGACAAAGAGACGATGTGTAAATCACATTTTGACATATCACTCCAGTCAATGAATGATTTTGAATTTGAATTACCTACATCCCTTTACCGGTGGCGGCCCAATAGATCCCTCCATAGAGATGGTCAAGGAATGTCTGGTCAGTATAAATCAGTGCGATATGCCCAAGGCCGGTGTAAAATGCCCTGCCTCCATCGTAATTATGATACCAGGCGATCGGGTGAAAGCTGCCCATCCCTTTTCCTACATTTTCGCCCCACTTGACATTCGGATCGTAGCTTTTTTCGTCCACGGAAAGTAAGAAATGTAGATCCGTTGCTTTACGATCACCGTATTCATACCATTCGTCGGTCCACAATAATTTCTTTGGAAACCGTTCCATTCCGGGAAAGTTACCATCCTCCACTTTCAGGTAAGCCGTTTGCTGCTGAGGGTGGATCTTGAACATCATTCCCACCATCTTTGTATACCACGGCCAGTCGTATTCCGTGTCGGTTGCGCTGTGAATTCCGACAAAACCCTTCCCCGACTGGATGAATTTTTCAAACGCAGCCTGTTGTTCGTCGTTGAGAACATTCCCGGTGGTATTCAAAAAAATGACCGCCGCGTAATTCGCCAGCGCCTTCTCATTAAAGATCGAGCCGTTATCCTGCCAGTCGACCGTGAAATTATTCCGGCTGGCCAGTTGGCGCACTGCTGTCACACCTTCATGGACCGATTCGTGGTGAAAGCCTTCGGTTTTGGTGAACAAGAGAACTTTGAACTGTTGCGAATAGGAAGCAGCAAAGGATACTACCATTAAGAAGGATAATAAGGCAGTTCTAAAAAGGGTCTTTCTCATGATTTTAGGATTTGGTTATAAGGTAAGTTAAAAACAGTTGAAAGTCCATTCCTTTTCTTCCAGTGAAAAATGTGGTTCCACAATAGCGACACGCTACACCACCACGCTACACTACATTGTTTGTCACCATAAGCACAAAGTGTATAAAGATTGCATGGTTGCAGGAGGTGTCGGTCCAAATTCGTCGTGTCCTTTGTGTTCCTCTTTGTGGACTTCGTGACCTTGCATTTGGCCAACCCCTGATAACTGCAATAGGTCACTTCGCAATCAAAGCCTTCTTGAACGCCCGAATAGTAGAACCCGGCGACATTAACAAAGGGATCTGTCCCCAATCGTCATACTTCGAAACGAGCTTGTCCTTTTGAAGCGGATCTTCCGCCGCCAATTTCATATCCAGGAAGTACTGCCGGAAGTTGTCGATGATCTCGATTCCTCCTACCGCGCCATGTCCCGGCACCACCTTCTGAATATCAAACTGGGCTGGAATCAAGTTGAACGCCCACAGGTATCCCTCCGGATCTGCTGTGCCTAAGATAGCCGGCGCGTTTTTGTTCAGGATCACATCGCCCCCAAACAACATTTTCCGCCGGTGAAGGTAAACAACGATATCGCTCGGCGTATGGACATTCCTTCCCAGGTTCAGAAAGGTCACCGTGTCGTCACCCATCCTCACATCCATTCTGTCCTTGAGCCAACGGGTAGGGAGAGTTGCCTCCCCGGCCTCCTTTATCCACATCTCTTTCGTGTAATTCGCACCCGCCATGATACTCTGGCCGGAGTAGTATTTATTGCCGCTGCTATGGTCCGTATGCCAGTGGGTATTGACTACCAGGATCGGCCTGCTTCCTGCTATTTGCTTCACCGTTTCATGCAGCCTTTCCGCTGCATCATCCATCTTGGAGTCGATCACGATAACGAGGCTGTCGGAAGCGAGTATTCCCGTATTGCCTCCGCCGCCCAGGATCAGTGTCAATCCGGGATCGTATTGGATAACCTCGGTCTGTTTCATTTTTTGCATGAACGGGCGCAGGTAAATCAGGTAAAGGGAGCCGGCGGTAACGAAGACCAGCGCGACCACCACGCCGAACCATGCGAGTACTTTCTTCCATCTCTTCATAAGAGTGCCTTTTTTGTTTTTGTAAGAACTGTGTTTTTCAGTTTAAAGTTTGGATTGGGTTAAAATACTGATCTTCTCAAAATGAAAGTTCACATGAGCATCGCTGAGACAGGTGTCTCATCTTTAGTTTTGCGAACTGCTTTTGGAAAAAAGGGTGCAATAAGTAATATGGCGAGTTAGCGCTGAAAAACAAATGAGTTATAGCTTCAACTTTTCAGGATTCTGACGGGCATCAAAAATTTTGCTTACATAAGTCTTGTTCTCCTCTTCCCGATAGAAAATCAAATACTTACCATGAATTAACTTCTGGTAATTTATCTCTGGATTAAGGTCGCTTATATAGCGCGTGCCACCGGGTATTCTTTGGTATAAGACATCTATTTTCTCAACCAGTCCTTCAATCAACAAATATGCCTTTTCTTCTCCAAGTATCAGACTATTAAACTCGTATACTTTCGTCAGATCCTCCTTGGCTTGAGCCGTCCAGATTACTTCTTTCTCCAAGTTTTGATCTCTTTTTTAATTTCCGGCTGATTCGTTAATCGACCAGCCTTAATATCTCCTTCTGACAACGCTAACATCTTATCTAACTCTTCCTTGGTTACCGGTTTATTATCTACAGTATGAGCGAAAATACTCACCTGTGAACTTAAAATCGTATAGATAGCTTCTAAAATACGGTTATCCTTAACCTGATCAATAATTTGATGCAGCTCTAATTTAAGTTCTGAAGTGTTCATTTCTTTGAATCGGCTATTCCCTTCAAAGATAACGATTTCTCATAGGTTTTAATTTCGTTTTTACCTTGCAACCACAATGGGTCGAGGGTAACAGTTGCCATAAGGATAATTGACTTTCATCCAACCAGGTTCGGGCCACCGATAGCCTTTCGGAGCAACCAATTCCGGACCAAGAGTCCGAAAACGGACAGGCATTTCAGCTATTCCCTACAAATTACCCCGAAAACAGACACAAAACGCGTCTCCGAAAAAATGGAATGAATTTGGCATTGCCTAACCCAAATCGTTATCCATGATTAAGAATTATCTGATCGTTGCCTGGCGCAACCTCGTGCGGAACAGGGTGTTTTCAACCATCAACATCGTCGGACTCGCCATCGGACTTTCCATTTGTACATTGATCTATCAGTATATTCAGTTTGAACTCAGCTACGACCGGTTCAATTCGAAAGCGGATCGCCTGTACCGGGTCACGCTCGAAGATGTAGACGCCGACGGTACGAGGCACGCTTCGGCAACGAATCACCCTTCCGTTGCGCCGGCTATGAAAAGTGATTTTCCCGAGGTGGAAAGCTTTGCACGGCTTTCCCGTACTAATTTTTTTATCAATTCGGTCACCCTTTCAACGCAGGACAAAAAAGGAACTGTTTTGACATTCAACGAAGAAAAAATGTTTCTTGCCGATGGTCCTTTCCTGACGATGTTTTCCTATCCGCTGTCAGAAGGCGATGCGGCAACGGCATTGACGATGCCCAACTCCATAGTTATCTCCGAGAGCACCGGCAGGAAATTCTTTGGAAATGAACCGGCACTCGGAAAACAACTCAGCCTGAACCGGCAGCTCAGCCTCACCGTCACCGGCGTAATGAAAGACATTCCGCAAAATTCACACCTCTCCTTTAATGTGCTGGTTTCCTTTTCTTCCGTCGGCGACAAATGGGGGTACGATCAGTGGCGGTGGCCGGAGTTCTATAATTATATTCTGCTGAAACCGGGGACCAACGCAATTGCTTTGCAGAATAAGCTTCCCGCCTTTGTCGACAAATACCTGGGAGACGTCAAACGGGAATACAAATGGACCATCAACATGATGCTGCAACCTGTGACCTCCATACACCTGACCTCCAATCTGGCCTCGGAGCAGGATACCAATGGAAGCGAGCGCGTTGTCTACTTCCTCGCCTTGCTCGGGCTATTTATTCTGGTCGTTGCGTGGATCAACTATATCAATCTCTCTACGGCGAAATCGCTGGAGCGGAGTAAAGAAGTCGGGCTCCGCAAGGTGGTTGGAGCCAGCAAGACCCAATTGGTTATTCAGTTTTTCTTTGATGCGTTCCTGGTAAACCTGCTGGCCATGGTCCTCTCCATTTGCATCCTGGGTGTTACGCTACCCTTATTTGAGCAGCTCATTGAAAAAAATATAGGTTCCGTGCTTTACCAAAATGGATTTTCGGGGAACACAGGCCTATGGCTTTTCGCGGCCCTGATCCTTTTCGGAGGCACTCTTTTCGTGGGCGTTTACCCGGCGTTGCTGCTGTCCTCCTTCAACCCCGCGCAGGTATTGAAAGGAAAATTCACTAAATCATCTTCCGGGGCGCTGTTGCGAAAAGGCCTTGTCTCCTTCCAGTATGCCATGTCTATTTTTCTGATCGCAGGGACAATAACGATGTACCGGCAACTCTCCTTTATGCAAAATCAGGATTTGGGATACTCTAAAGACCAGATATTGGTAGTGAAGACACCCGCTGTTTTTGACTCCACGATTTTGAATCATATGGCCTGGTTCAAAAACGGATTGGGTCAATTGCCTGCCGTTAAAAATTCTTCCGCATCAGACGGCGTCCCCGGAAAAGTATTGCTGGCACACAATGGTATCCGCAAGATTCGTGAAACGCCTGAAGCAGATTTTAATTGTTACCAGCAATCCGTTGACGAAGATTTTCTCCCGACGTTTGGGATTAAACTTCTGGCCGGCAGAGCACTGGCTGTCCAGGATAAGTTTATTTATGATCAGGAGGTTCCGATGATGATCAATGAAGCCATGAGCAAAAGACTCGGCTTTGCGAAACCGGAGGATGCATTGCATGAAAAGGTCGCGTTTGGGATGGGGCCGCACGAGCAGCACGGAGAGATCGTGGGTGTCATAAACAATTATCACCAGGTTTCATTGAGAGAGAATTTTGAACCAATGATGTTCCTTAATCCATCCTTTTTCTCCAGGAATTACATATCCATCCATCTCAGCAGCAACGATATCACCCCTTCCGTAGAGGCAGTCAAGGCGCTATACGACCAGGCATTTCCAAACAATGCATTTGACTATTTTTTCCTCGATGATTATTTTAACAGGCAATACAACAGCGACATCCGGCTGGGAACCATCTTTGGAATTTTCACGGGTCTGGCTATCGTGATCGCTTGCCTGGGGCTATTGGGGCTTTCCATTTTTGCCGTCATCCACCGCACCAAAGAAGTAGGTATCCGCAAAGTCCTGGGAGCTTCGGTCCCTGTGATTCTTGCTTTGTTCTCCCGTGATTTCATAAAACTCCTGCTGGTGGCGTATCTCATCGCCACACCGTTGGTGTACGTTGCCGCAAACCATTGGCTTTCCACTTTTGCTTTTCATATCTCCCCGGGATGGGAAGTATTTGTAGCACCCTTGATCCTCCTGCTATTCCTTTCAATGACTACCGTAAGCCTCATTTGTTTGAAGGCGGCAACGGGTAACCCGGCTACTTCCCTCAGGCAGGAGTAGCTACTGAAATTTTTAACCGCGGAGACGCCGGGACGCAAAGCAGGCGCAGAGGCAAAAGATAATTTTTCTTTAAGTCACTTAGCTCTTTCTTAGGTAAAGCGTCTCGGAAGAATTATCAAAGATCACCACATACTTTCGAAAAAAGCCGCCACCCAGGGAAGCCGATTCAGTCATAGTATCCGATGATCTGTTCACCCACACGAAATGGGCTGCCGGATGATGAATTTTCAAACGGCCTACCGAAAGCAGATTGACGTTCACGGGAACTCCATAAATATAACCACTCAATGCAATGCACTGGACGCTGTCATTCTTTACTGCATGATATCCTCTCTTGCTGTTGGAAAAGAAAGCGAGGCCCAACGAGGATCCTGTGTCTACCAACAACCGGGTTGCTTTCGTTTCCTTGCCATTTACGACCACCTGAGACACGATATGCGGTCTTCCGAAAACCATCTCCATCGGAATACTTTCAAATGTATCGATATAGCCCGGGATCAGTTTATCAAAGAGTTGGATTGTTTTATCGCGATAGTTGATCTCCACAACGAAATAACTGAAAAGATCATAACCGATCAGCCCATCAATCTTGCTGATTTCGGGCATCAGTCTCCGTGAACTGACTACCACTACACCTAGCCCTTCGCCATGAATGGCCCCGAAGTCAACTGCTTCCATGAGCAGCAGAGATGCCCTGACGGCGCCGTCTGCTCCTCTCCCCCTGAAAGAAATATTCCGGATGGACATGGAGTCGCTTAACCCCTTAAACTTTTCACCAAAAAGTACGATCGAATGAGAACCCGTATCCAGGATCAGGTTCACATCCAGGTTGTTATTAAGCTTCACCGGCAGAATGATCAGGTTGTGATACGTCTTGTAGTGAATAAGTGCCCGGTGTTGACCCGCAGAAAAGCTAAATCCGGAACCCGACAGCCCATCAACGGAGTAAAAGAGCACCGCAAACAAAATAGATAAAGTCAAATGCATAGATTCAAATCAGGATAGTGTACTGGTTTGAACGGCTGCTGTTTAAAATGGAGTTGGTGAGGATTGACTAATTGTAATAAAAGAAAGAATCCGCCGGTGCAATCTACCGAGCATTGGGTGAGTGCACCTCACCCCCTGGCCCCCTCTCCTAAGAGGAGAGGGGGATGAGGAGAGGGTGGGTTCAGTGCATACCGGCATTTTTGAAATGGAGTATTTTTCCATGGGGTGCACGCACGGACCGGTACTCCTGTGGAGACCGGCCAAAGTATTTCTTGAAAAGTTTGCTGAAGGAAGCAAGGTCGGTAAACCCAACAGCGTTGCAGATGTCAGAAATGGACATAGTCACCTGTTCTCTCATCAATTTAGAGGCTTCCTGAATTTTTCGGTACTGCAAATATTTGTGAGGGGTATAGTTGAACAGGCTTTTGTATTGCCTTAAAAAATAATAGGGGTTTAAACATGCTACGCTGGCCATCTGCTCCAGACTCAAATCTTCATTGTAGCAGGAATAGATGTAGTCCTTTGCCCGGTGAAGCCGTGTATAAAGTTCTCTCCTGGTCGAAAGTTTCGAAGCGCCGACTTTGTTAATTTCATTTAAGTCGATGCGGTTGTAGAGAATAATCGCTTCCAGCAGGAAGTAAAATTGCTCCTTGATCAATTCCTGGTTAAGGGCCCAATTGCGACACAATTTCCTTAATTTGAATAAGGAGGGGCTTACGATTTGGTTGTGTGCGTACAGCCTCTCGATCGGCTCGATCTGTGTTTCGCCAAAACAAGTGGGTTCGTCCAGCAAATGAAGGGCGGAATGCGTCAGGTGGTAAAAAACACGTTGCCTCAACTCACGCGAAAAACTGATTGAAAACAGGTTTACATCCATTTCCGACTCCACCAAACAGGAATACGTACTGCCTTCATTCACCAATAAGTAGTTGAGGTCATTGACGGCATAATGACTGTTCCTTCCATTGTAGTACCCGGTTCCGTTAAAGACACATCGGATGGAGAAGGGTAAGGCGAGCTTCAGCGAACACATGCTCCGGGTATGAATGTCAATGATCTGGTTCGAATGAACCTGTTGTGGACCCGACAAACCTGAATCAGGAAGATGGTCGATTCGATTGATTCGTATTCCCTGCATGTCCATCATCGTTGGTTAAACGTTCATGAACGTTCGCGAGTTGCCAACCAAAACATACTTGAACCGGTAACGTATCGGTGCAACGGGAGTACTTACAACTGGTAGGTAAGACAAACACGAAAGTGATTTGGCCAAAATTGACAATTACACGTATTACGCAACAGATACTGATAATTGCTTCTATCTTCATTGGCTCGTAATTAATGTTCTAACCCATTATGCGTGATGAATAAGAAAGTGGCGATACTGGTATATGATGAAGTGGTGCTTTTGGATTTTGCCGGGCCAGGTGAAGTATTTGAAACGGCAGGGTATGATCTGTACACCGTGGCCGAATCAACGGATATGATCACGAGTCAGCACTTTCTATTCCTGAAGCCGCAATATGATCTGAGTAACTGTCCGAAACCCGATATTCTGCTGCTTCCGGGAGGTACGACAAGTATCCCACTTCAAAACAAGGCTGTTATAGATTGGATAAAGGAAACTACGAAAGAGGCAGAAATTGTCATGTCGGTATGCACCGGGGCATTTCTTTTATCAGGCGCTCATTTATTGGACGGCTTAAAAGCGACAACCTGTAATCTTCAATTGGAAAGGCTCAGGAAAGAAGCGCCCAAAACTGAAGTAGTCAGCAATGTACGGTATGTAGATAATGGAAAGATCGTTACGGCCGGTGGGTTTTCGGCAGGGATTGAATGTGCAATTTACCTCGTATCGCGTTTGAGCGGCCCAACCATTGCTAAAAAAGTTATGATTTACCTTGAATACACTAAACCTCCTGAGGAAGGCCTTGCCAATTTGATTAGCTAAAATAGCTAATTACTTTCCAAAATACCCAATCCCATGCGCCATAAGTCCAGCCAGAAGCGGTATAATGAAAAGCAGGAGCAGTTCAATTCGCAGCACAAAAAATAGGGATGCAGGGATTTCCACCGTTTCGGATTCCACTCCTTTGCGGTTTCGGAGGAAAAACCTGGTGGGATAAATTGATAGCAATCCTATGATAGCAAAGAGGGTGATCTTGGTATGGAAGATCCAGTTCTTTGTATAAAACCACGAAGGCTTTCCGACGCCGCCCAGCCATAGAGTGAGTCCGGCAATCACCAGCGTAAGGGCGGCAAACCCGTAAACCGAATCAATGTGCGCCAGGCGTCTGATCTCTGCCCGGGTCATACTTTTCTTAAGCATAAGGTGCTCTGTCGCCAGCGTTCCAACAATGGCAAAAATGCTTATGAAATGGATGTAGCGGAGGATGATTTCAAGAGTCATTGTTTCGTACAGGATTTGAACCTGGGTTTACAAATTTAACATTTATAAACAAGTTCACCTGTGACACGAAAAACGATACGTTGGCACTTTCACATGACAACAAAAAACCACCGGAGAACCCTTCCAGGCCCTCCAGTGATTCTTATGTTAATCGCTTAAAAGAAGAATTGCTCTAGAATGACCTTTCCATCCCGCACTTCGTACAGTGCTACTTCCTCCATTTTCGTCCTGGGCTGACCCTTGACCGTCACGTCCATCCCCATCGTGCAGACAAAGTAGTTGCCAGCCGCCTGCGGTTTGTTCGTGAACCCGTCGTGCATTTCTTCGACCGTGGCCTGCCATTGAAGGGCTTTTTCTTTCACCTTATCGAGACCCTGAACATTCTGCCAGTTGGATCCCGGAGGTTCCACACTCCTGACGTTCTCATCAAAGAGTTCATCCAGGATTTGATCGAATTTGCCCTCCAGCGCCAATTCATAGAAACGATCGGCGACTTCCTGTGTAGTCATTGTTTTTTCAATGGTTTTCATATTATGATTATTTGGTTTATTCAATTGGGGTTGGATTGTTGTGTATCCCAAAGGAACGAAGGACCCCTGACAGCCCTATGTCAGCAGCCCTGGCAGGACTGAATTTTTTTGTAATTATTTTTGGAGGTAGGGAAGTAGCAAATCACAGTCTTGCGATGGCAAAGATTGCTCTTTTCTTGTCCCCACCGTTTGTAGTAGTGGGATAAGGGGTCACGTCAATCAACGTTACCCTAATGTGCTTACCCTGGATATCAAATTCTTTGCCTCTGGAAGGGCTTAATACTGCTTCACTCAACCTGGCTTTAATTCCTTCAAAAAATATCAGAAAAACCTGGAAAGAATAACAACTACTCTTCGATCAAAGGGAAGTCAGTGAAGTCTGAAACGTATTTACTTAAATCCAGTCCCGAAGATTCTACTTTACCAGTTGAATAGGAAAAATACAAATTTAAGTAGAGATGATAATTTTTCTTCACGCGGCTACTTTATGTCTATGCAACACTTTACCTGTTTGAGAATCAATGAACAGAATCTCATCCACCTTTTTGCGTAGATCTGTATTACTGTCGACCCCCAATAGCGCTGGGTAAATGTGGCTTTCAAGTGTGCCGTAATAAGCCTCAAAATTACTTTTGGTGTCGTAAGCAACAAAAATATTGTTCGCGGGATGAGCATCTGGAAACCAGCCCTTGATCATCTGCCGGATAGACGGTGCAATGCTGAAAGTGTACCCGTCCATCTGTTTGTTTACATTTATTGTTATTGCTTCCATCTTCTGTTATTTGTCGGCGCAAAGATACAAAAGGCATCAGCTCCTTCCATCCTTCATCCGCTCCGCATTCAATAACTCTGCCTACGAGTCTGCATTTCCTTCCCTGGTCAATGTCTTTGTAACGACTTCCAAAAATAGGGGTTTGTGAAGATCCGGGATACAATTCCATTCCCGGTTTTCCTGACAAAAATCCGATCCGTTCCAGCAGGGAGAGTCGATCTTAATCGCCGGATTCAGGTCTCTAAATAAAAGAGAATCGCATCGGCATACCATTGACGCCTTGGCTTTCTCACTCATATTATATACATTTATAAATAATATGAAAGGCACGTACCTTGGCGAATTCGAAGAGATTGTCCTGCTGGCCGTGGGAATCCTGGGCGACGATGCCTATGGTGTTAGTATCCGGAAAGAAATCGAAACGCAGTCCGGACGCGATGTGAATATCGGCGCAGTGCACACGGCCGTTCACCGGCTCGAAGCAAAAGGATTTTTAAAATCGAAATTCGGCGAGTCGACTGACGTCCGCGGCGGTAAAAGAAAACGACTCTTTTCCCTGACTGCTGCCGGGCTCAAAACCTTGAATGGATCACGCGAGTTGAGAAGTCACATGTGGTCGCAGCTTCCTGCTGTTTTATCCAAAACCAAGAACGTATGAAAACTCCTCCCCACCTTGCAAAGGCCCTCTTGCGGCGATTCTGCAACATTGACTTCCTGGAAGAAATTGAAGGTGACCTGGAAGAACAATTTCAGGAACGCGTAAACAATAAACAATACCGACGCGCACGGCTTGCCTATTGGCGCGATGTGTTTTACTCGCTGTTCACCCACCGAAACAGGCGCAAAGACAACCCTTATCCGCCAGTCCCTGCAGGAGACATACTACAGCATCTGTTCACCGTATCGGTCCGTCATCTGCAACGCAATAAATCGACCACAATCATCAACGCAGCCGGCCTCACCATCAGCCTGGCCTGTTTTATTTTCATCGCGCTCTTCCTCATCGATGAATCGACCTACGATACGATGCATCCCCATGCATCGCAAGTCTATCGCATTAGTCAATCGTTTCATGCTTTTGGCACCGGCGCGGAAGAGACAGATGCCCGGGCTCCCGGACTCTGGGTGTTGGAACTGAAGAATGTCATGCCCGGGATCCTCCACTATACCCGGATGTCGCGGTTCGGATATCCGGGCACGATCCGGAATGAAAAACACGATCTCCTTAACATTGAGCAACAGTTCTTTTGGGTCGACTCCACCTACACTGATATTTTCGCCCTGCCCATGGTCGCCGGAGGAGATCCGCGAATCGTTCTCCGCAATCCCAGCCAGGTAATTATCAATGAGACAATGGCATCGAAGTATTTCGGCACAGAAGATCCCATTGGTCAATCGCTGATCTATGCGCGAGACGGAATGGATATCCCGCTCGTCGTAGCCGGCGTCATGAAAAATTATCCCTCCAATGTCCACTTTCATCCCGACTTCCTGTCGAGCAACCTTGCTCTCACGCCCCTGTGGAACAGAACGGGTGAAATCAATTCATCCTACAGCGACGGGAAGGACCGGGTAAATTCGTGGGGCGACTCCTTTACGTATTCCTATGTCGAGTTGAGCCCCGGAACCGATCCGGAGAAAGTCGACAGGACCTTGCGGCAGGTATTGAAAGCAAACCTCGGAGAAGATGCGAAGTACGTTTGGCCGACGATCGTAAAACTAACGGATATCCATTTCCGTGGCGGCATGATGATCGAACTGGAGTCGCCGGGTGACCCTGTTTATCTTTACCTGTTCGGATCCATCGGCGTGCTGATCCTGTTGATTGCCTGTATTAATTACATGAACATGGCTACGGCCAAATCGATGCAACGCTCCAGGGAGGTCGGTCTTCGAAAAACACTCGGGGTCCGAAGGGGAAGCCTGATCGTTCAGTTCTTGGGAGAATCAATACTACTCACGAGCATTGCCATGTTCCTTGCCCTTGCCCTTGTTATCCTCTTCCTTCCGGGATTCAAGGAGTTGACGGCTTGTACGACTACGCTGCAAGAGCTGTTGACGAGCAAGACATTCCTTCTGCTCACCGCCCTCACGTTTGTCGTTGGCTCGCTCTCCGGCAGTTACCCGGCTTTTTTTCTGTCCGGCTTCAGACCGCTGGATGTCCTCAAAGGCAAGGTTACTGCAGGGGGCAATGCAGATCGATTCCGGAAAGGCCTTGTGGTCTTTCAATTCACAATAACATTTCTTTTGGTCGTGGGTACTTTCGTAATTCAGCGCCAGCTTTCCTATATCAATGATGCAAAGCTCAGCACGTACAAAGACCAGATCCTTGCCGTCAGGTTACATGGTCTGGCCAATCCGAGGCAGTTGAAAAGTTTTGAAGATCAGGTCCGGCATCTGGGTTCGGTCGAAGGCATTTCCAGCGGCACCCAAATCCCAAGACAGGATCGCTTTCCTTCCGACAAAATTAAATTAAAAGTGGATTCGGAGCCTTATATATGGGAGGCGCTCGATGTAGATTTTGACTTCACCACCCTGTTTCAACTTGAATTTGTTTCCGGCAGGAATTTTTCAGAACACAACCCGGCAGATTCAAATGCAGTGATTATCAATGAGGCGGCGCTGAATGAGCTTCACCTGGATGCGGAAAAAGCCCCGGGACTGGCATTTCAAGATGTCATGACGCATAAAAAACGGACGGTGATTGGCGTGGTGAAAGATTTCAGCATCGCTTCTTTGCGAACGCGCATTCCACCTCTCGTCATTTCAGGATCGGTAAGTGATCCTGAAGTGATGTACGTTAAGCTCGCGGGCAACAACCTTGCCGATGGTATCAAGTCGCTTGAGAAGAGTTGGAAAGAGACCTTTCCTTCCGTCCCCTTCAATCACTGGTTTCTTAACGAGGAATTCGAACAACTTTATCACCAGGAGCGGAGCACGGCTACGCTATTCAGGTACTTTGCCGCGCTCGCTATTTTTATCGGTTGCCTCGGGCTTTTCGGATTGGCTTCGTTTACAGTTGAACAGCGTACAAAAGAAATCGGGATCAGGAAAGTGCTGGGCGCGACCGGCATTCAGGTCCTGCTGCTCATCACCTCCCGGTTTGTAAAGTTGATCCTGATCTCATTGGCAATCGGTTTGCCTTTGTCCATGTACCTGATGCACCACTGGCTATCGCGATTTGCATATCAGGCAACGATCAGCTGGTTTGTGTTTGCTGGATCGGCTTTGCTCCTGCTGACGCTCACCTGTCTCACCGTGGGAATCGAGTCGATTCAAACCGCGTTAAAAAATCCGGTGGAAGCGATCCGGCACGAGTGATTTTTTTTCCGATTAAAAGATTCACGCAAATTGTTCGGGTTTTTATTTCGCCCTTTCAGGGCTGATTTTTTACGTTTTTGTTTTATACGCAGGGCTTCACCCTGCGCTGATATATTCCACCCCTTCGGGGCTCCGGAAGAGATGTCACTAATTTATTGTACTGTGGCAGCCATTTGGAAACCTGGCGATTGGAAAGATAAATGACCAATCCAACTATCTGTTGATACAAATAATGAGAGGCTCAATGCACGTTCCAACCTTATTTTTTGACAAAGATGTAGAATCATCAGTTGGAACGGCATTAGTCAATTCTTATGGTGCTCACTACTTAAATAATGCTGTTTTAGAATATCCTCTCCAAAATCGTTTCCCTTTTCACGGAGAATGGCATGAATATGATTCCCGTCATTTTGAAACCCCACATTATCATACTCAATCAGGAAATCGGGACCATTGACTATATAATAGTGTGGCGTATTTCGTTCCCTGCCGCCCACCCACGCGAAATAAACCTTGTCAAAACCGGTTTTTACGATCTGATCATAAAGCCGGTGCGCGGTATGGTGCTCAAAATCATGTGTATACTCCTGGATCAGGAGGTTCAGGACCGCCAGTTGGTCTTCATTGAATTCTTTCGCGGATATCCCGTAATACGTGGAAATCCGTTGACTGCTTTTGGGATTCGTAATGATGTCTTTAGGAACGGCTTCCGACAGAATTGCCCTGGCCTTTTGACTCGCCGAAAGAAAATTCAGCAGCATGAACCCATAGTCTTCTTCTTTGCTCAGAATCCGCCAGCCGGCATATTTGGATGATTTGACCTGGGCCGGATCCGTACCGATAAAGAGAGGAGATACGGAAATGGAGTTTCCGGTTAGGGTAAGGTTCAATGCAATATGATGACCCCCGAAATTGATCCCCCAGGGATCTTTGTTATCAGGCTTGCCCCAAATAGAAATGAAATAATTTTCATGGGCCCACTTCATATCCTGCATCCGCCTTAATGCTTCCTGAGTGATCTCTTTCTTATCAAATGATTGTTGATAGAGCGCGTTCAATATATCATCAAGTTGCATGATGCTTGTGAGCTTCAAATATCCTTGCGAGCTTAAGATCGATGTCAGCACCTCGTGAAAAGCGATCCGGCTGCTATCCGACAAAGAACCATACTGGACTCCGGAGCGCGGCACCAGTCCAACCGGTAAGTTGGTCCACTTCAAACGCATGGTATCGGTGAACGGGTGGTTGATTTTCTTCAATTGATCAACACCGAGCGTATGTAAGAAATGATCCGTGGCCGATGCAACACCATACCCTGCTTGCGCGGAAAGGTTACTGACCGGTAAACTGAAATAAATCAAGACGAAGATCATCCGGGCTCCCGGAGCAAATTGCTTTGTCATGGCTGTAAAATTTAAGTCCGTTGGGACCATCCTGTTGTGCTTTCATCCGGAACTTACTACTTATTTCCAGGGTTTCGCATTATCTTCCATGAAAAATCAACCGCCATGAACCGTTTCCATGTAGTACTCTTGCTTCTGCTCCTCCAGGCCGGCGCAGTTGCACAAACATCCTTACCACGCAGTACGCCCGAAGCGCAGGGTGTTTCCTCAAAAGGGATAATTGCCTTTCTCGATGCGGTCGCAAAAAGCGATCATGAATTCCACAGCATCATGGTCCTGCGCCATGGAAAAGTGATCGCCGAAGGATGGTGGAATCCCTACAGCGTTGACCTCCGCCATACGCTGTATTCCGTCAGCAAAAGCTTTACAGCCACAGCGGTCGGCTTCGCATTGACCGAGGGCAAACTGTCGCTGGACGACAAGGTGATCTCCTTTTTCCCCGAGGAAGCGCCAGTTCCGGCGAGTCCTTACCTCGCTGCACTGAAGGTCCGGCATCTGCTCTCCATGTCGGTGGGACAAGGCTCCGATCCAACGGGTACCGTCGGCAAGTCCGCCGACTGGATCCGGACGTTCCTGAATACTCCTATTGTCTATGAACCGGGCACACGCTTTCTATACAATAGCGCTGCCACCTATATGCTTTCCGCGATCGTTCAAAAAGTGACCGGCCAGAAAATAATTGACTACCTGAAACCACGCCTATTCGTTCCGCTAGGAATCAATGGCATGGATTGGGAGGTAGATCCACGGGGGATCAATACGGGAGGCTGGGGGCTAAGGCTGAAAACAGAAGATCTCGCGAAATTCGGAGAATTGTTTTTACAGAAGGGAAAGTGGAACGACAAACAAGTACTTCCATCTTCGTGGGTAGAAGAAGCCAGCACCATGAAGATCATGCAAGATCCTTCTGCGCCGCAGGCCAAAAAAGACTCCAGCGATTGGCTGCAGGGATATTGCTTTCAGATGTGGAGAAGCCGCCATAATTCCTACCGTGCCGACGGTGCCTTCGGCCAGTATATTCTCGTTTGGCCGGAGCTCGATGCGGTGGTGGCTGTCACTTCCGAAACCGCGGACATGCAATCCGAACTTAACCTGATCTGGAAGTATATTTACCCGGCTTTTGAAAACAAAAAATTACCTGCCGATCCAACAACGAATGCAGCGCTGAAGGCGCGCCTTGCTGCATTGGCCTTGCCACTGCGTTCGCAGCCAGCCCAAACTTCTACCGAATCGCGGATATCCGGCACAACATTCAAGACCTATACGGGAGACCGTTCTCTACGAGGCTATCGACTCAGCTTTGCTAATGGCGTATGTACATTGGATCTGATAACCGATTCCGCCAGCTATCCTTTACAATTCGGACAAGGCAAATGGATCCCGGCAGAAACGAAAAAATACGGTCCTTACCTTGTAGCGACGGCCCGGGCCAACCGCAAAGGCCTTCCGCCATTCCGGATTACCGGAAGTTATGCATGGCAGGATGAAAAGACATTGGAACTTACCCTTCGCTATATCGAAAGTCCTCATACCGAAACTCTCCGCTTCAGCTTCGATGAAGATAGGGCCAGCCTCGACCTGATCAACCTGATGAACAGGAAATCTCAACGGACACCCTACAAAGGAATTTCGCCTAGGAATCGACCGAAGGCCGCCCGCCTTATCGTGCGGGGTGATGACATGGGTTTTTCGCACTCCGCCGATCAGGCCCTCATTAAATGTTACCGTGAGGGGATCGAAACATCCATTGAAGTGATTGTGCCGTCGCCCTGGTTTCCGGAAGCGGTAAAATTGCTTCGTCAAAATCGGAAGGTCGACGTGGGATTGCATTTTGCGATCACCAGCGAATGGGATAATGTCAAATGGAGGCCCGTTACAGACTGCGCAAGCCTGAAGGACCCGGATGGATATTTTTATCCCATGCTCAGCGCCAATAAGAACTATCCCGGGATGTCGGTAATGGAGAATGCCTGGAAGCTGGAAGATGTTGAAAAGGAACTTCGCGCTCAGATCACGCTCATGAAGAAATACGTGCCCTGGGTCAGCCACATTTCAGGACACATGGGCAGCGCGACATTCTCGCCGGAAGTGAAGGCGATGGTCGCGCGTGTATCAAAGGAATTCCATATACCCGATTGGGATGCCGATGCCAGCCAACCCGCTGTCAGCTACGCCGGAGTTGACTTCCGCAATAAAACAACGGACGAGCGCATTCAGGCTTTCATCGATATGCTGGACAAGCTCGAGGACAGCAAGACGTACCTTTTCGTCGAGCATCCCGGCCTGGACGATAGCGAGCTAAAAGCCATCAGCCATATCGGCAACGAGGACGTAGCTGCCGCGCGTCAGGACGTGACAACACTCTTCACGAGCGAAAAAGTCCGGAAGGCGATCCTGGAAAAAGGTATTGAGTTGGTGAGTTATAAGGATGTAATGGAGAGCAGTCCACGTGAAAAATTTTAAACCGCAGAGGCGCAGGGACGCAAAGTAGGCGCAGAGGCAAGAGATAATTTGGTTTGACCTTTCAAATAAATCTCCGATTGGCGGCCGAAATATTGGTAACCATATAACAAACTATCAACCGAAGTCCCATAGAGACGAAATATTTGTAACCGTATAACAAACTATCAACCGAAGTCCCATAGAGACGAAATATTTGTAACCGTATAACAAACTATCAACCGAAGTCTCATAGAGACGAAATATTGGTAACCAGGATCTAACCCTCATAAAGGAGTCCTGTAGGGACGCAATATCGGCGCTGGGAAATACGGTACCCGCTATTTCGTCTCTACGAGACTTT
>Ga0193731_1000055_pt1 | contig 35076 bp, 27 predicted proteins | sample U1a2metaG_FD_144920 | JGI IMG/M metagenome (GOLD analysis project Ga0193731, IMG submission 144920) | Soil microbial communities from a riparian zone of the East river system, Colorado, United States - U1a2 | ecosystem: Environmental > Terrestrial > Soil > Riparian zone | place: USA: East River...
CAGGAACTCCCGAAAGTCCTTGACGTGAATCCCCATCCCTGGAAAAGGACGGGACCCGGAAATGCATTGGATGGCAAACCCAAATTTGACCTTACTCAATTTGATGAAAGCTACTTCCAGCGTCTGCGACACAGAGTGGCCGAAGCAAGCAAAAGAGATATTTATGTGTCCGTTATGTTATTTGAAGGATGGGGTATCCAGTTCAGCCCCGGCGGTTTCCGAAACCATCCCTTCCATGCGGACAATAATGTTAACAGGCTTGAGCTAGACACCGCGGCACAGAGTAAGGGATTGGAGATACACGAATTGCAGAATAAAAAAGTGTTGGAAGTCCAAAAGGCCTACGTAAAGAAAGTGATCGATGCAGTACGTGACCTGGACAATGTGTTATTTGAGATTTCCAATGAAAATCATTCCCGCTCCACGGCATGGCAATACGAGATGATCAACGTGATACGGGAATACGAAAAGCAAACCGGTACTTCACATCCGGTGGGCATGACCTTTCAGGTGGAAGGCGGAAGCAACCAGACACTCTTTGACAGTCAGGCCGACTGGATATCCCCGAATCCGGAAGGCGGCTACCGTGATGATCCGCCGGCCTCCGACGGAAAAAAAGTTATTCTTAACGATACCGATCATTTATGGGGATTAGGCGGAAATCACAAATGGGTATGGAAAAGTTTTCTGAGAGGACTTCATCCGATTTTTATGGATCCCTATGATGACAAGGTGCTTAATTCGGGGTACGATACGAAAGCGCTGGAGACGGAGATCGAATCCGTAAGAAAGAATATGGGATACACCCTGCAGTTTGCCAGGAAAATGGATCTTATCCACATGGAGCCGTCCAATGCACTCAGTTCCTCCGGTTATTGCCTCGCCCGCAAAAACGCAGAATACCTTCTATACCTACCCGAAGGCAACCAACTGGAAGCAGATCTGACAGGAGCAAGTTCAACTTTCAAAGTAGAATGGTTTGACCCTCAAACCGGAAAAGAGATTGATGGAGGGAAGGTGGAAGGAGGAAAGAAGGTCGTGTTCAAGTCGCCGTTTCAAACGAATGAGGCTGTGCTGTACTTAGTCCTGAGTCCCTGAGGCTGAGTTGCATCTGTCTGAACTGTGATTTTTGTGATTAAATGATTTTGTGTGATTCTTGTTATAATCATTTTAATCCCAAGAATCGGGTCAGACAATATCATGACCCATCAGCTCAGGCCCGCGGCATAATCTTGACTTGAGTTAATTTATTCGGGTTCTTATTTCGCCCTTTCAGGGCTTCAAACTCATCGTTGATCAGAACGAAGGGCTTCGCCTTTCGCTATTGCTTACACCCTTTCAGGGCTCTCAGGTAGGGACCCGAATAAAAGACTTCAGTTCTTACACAGCCTCCCATAGTCTTGAGTTAGAGACAACAAGGGGCTCAACCCACTTCAACACCTCAACCCTTCAACACTTCAACACTTCAATATTTCAACACCTCACCCCTTCAATACTTCAATACTTCAACAGATCAACGTAAGCGTCCGGTGAAGCCATCTTTCAATGAGGGCCAGAGCAAACTCAACATTTCAACACCCCAACACTTCAACACCTCAGCACCCCAACACCCCAACATTTCAACACCACAACACTTAAATACCCCAATACTTAAACACTTAAACACCTCAACACTTCAACACTTCAACACCTCAACACTTCAACACTTCAACACTTCAACACTTCAACACTTCAATACTTCAATACTTCAACACTTAAACACTTCAACACTTAAACACTTAAACACTTCATTTCACCATCCGACTCAAAAAATCCAGTGCAAGTTTCAGGCGCGGTCCGGAGAAAAAAACATCTCCCCCATGAGGTGCCCCATTTAAGACCTCGAGATGTACATCCATGTTCAATTTTTTATACTTGGCTTCGAGTTCATACGACTGATCGATGGGCATCTGCGGGTCGCGGTCGCCGTGAAAGATCAGGAGTGGAGGATCAGTTTTGTCGACATAAAATACAGGGCTGGCCAGTTTTGCCAGGGATGGCACAGCTTGCGGCAAACCACCCAGCAGTAATTCAAGAGCAGGTGTCCGAACGGAAAGTCCGTAGGGAGTTGACTGATCTAATATGTCTGTCAGGTTGGACGCGCCGAAATAGTCGAGGATAGCATCCACTTTGGACGACTGTTTGGTGAAGTCGCCTACCGTGCCCTCGAGGTCAGCGTTTCCATTGGATAGGCCAACGAGTGCAGCAAGGTGACCTCCTGAAGACGCCCCACCGATAGCGATGCGGCTGGACTTGTATCCGTATTGAGAAGCTTTTGCGCGCAGAAAGCGGATAGCCGCTTTGATGTCATGGATAGCGGCCGGGAATCGAGCCTCCGTTGATTGCCGGAAGTCCAGGCTGGCAAGAGCGATACCATGTTGTGAAAATACTTTTGGAACATTCTCCTTCGAGCCCGACCTCCACGCTCCACCGTGCACCCACACCAGCAAGAGAGGAGCCTTAACACCCGGGGGCATGTAAATATCCAGTTTCAGGTCTTTGCCATTGACGGTAGCGTAGACGATATCTTTGTAGTTAGGGGCCTGTGCCAGCACGGGATGGATCTGAAAGAACAGCGCCACGCCACAGCAAACGATCGTCTTTCGCAGAAGAGAATTGAGTTGATTTGACCGCGCTCGTTGCAACATTTTTCCTTACAGGTTCCTACGAGGCGAAATTAACAATTTGAGCGTTGCCAACCGACAAAAAATTCAGGGACTGAATTCCCTTCCACGCCAAAACTTCAACACTTCAACACTTCAGCACTTCAACACTTCAACACTTTCCGGTCTATTTTTGAATAAAGGGGTCTTTGTGTACATTTGCAGTCTTGTTTTTCGGCTCCGTATTTCAATGGATAGAATTTAAGATTCCGATTCTTAAGATGTAGGTTCGATTCCTACCGGGGCCACTAAATCGGTAAGCGGTAATCGGTGAAACGGTAATCGGTAATCGAAGCTTTCCTACTGCGTCCCCGGCCGCCTTCAAAATATCCGATTCCATCATTATCTCCCGTTTTTACGCTGTCATCCCGGCCACAGACAAGCCGTAATAGAGCGCTGCCCTGACATGAGCCGGGATCCCCGAATCCCGGCAGCGGGTTATCCTATGGAGGCGAATCATTCCACCGGTAATTAGAGGGTACAATTCCGTAAATTTGAAGGCAGGACTCCGCCCTCCGCCCTTGTTGGTGTTTCCTTAGATCAGCTCACGCAGATTGATTCCTTACCACAAGTGATTGGCCTTGAAGCGGAAAAGCGGTTAGAAAAAGCCCTTTTGTAACATGTTGATTTTCGCTCAAGTCAGGAGCCGTGTACAGTTTCGTGTAGGACGAGGGCGGAGACACCAAAATGAAACAGCCTGCCCTGATTTTTATCGGGGGTCATCCCGTGCCACGTCGTGGTGTTCTATGGAATGGTGAACTATCATGAGCCGGGATCCCCAACAAGTTGTAGGTCACTTGGATAGAAAGCAACGTTTGTGATTAACGAATGCCAAGCAAGGGCTTTATTCCGTTGAAAAGATGAAGCAACTAAAAAGGGATCCGGGCTCATGCCCCAAGCAGCATTTCATAGACAACGGATGCGTGGCCGGGATGACAGTTTCATTTTCAGAAAATCCCCGCCCATTTGGTGTTTCCGTAGATCATTTTCAGTTAAGTCAGGAGCCGTTGTACAGTTTCTTCACCAACAAGAATTAGCGAAATGCCTTCATGCTGATTTCGCGCAAATCGAATCATTCCGTTGAATTCGCTGCGTTTATCGGTCTTGCGCTCATTTTTTTGCCCTCCGCCCTTGTTGGTGTTCTTCACCAACAAGCTTCCAAAGCAAGTAACGTTATACCGGTCGTTGCTTGTCGATGTGAGTCAGAAAATCCCAATTCTGCGATGGGTTGTTCGTGAAGAACACTAACAACGGCGGGGGGCGGAGGGAAAAGAACACCAGCACGGCGAGGAGCACCAGCAGGTTGTTGGTGAAGAAACTGTACAATGGCGGGGGGAACACTAGCAACGGCGGGATATCTTGTAAGGTGCATACCCGACAATAAGGTAAGAAGGTTTGGGAGTGAGGAATGGCGTGCTGCTACGAAGGTAATAAGGTTTGTATGTGCATGGCACGAACTGTCTGCAATATCATCGTTCTAAACCTGAGCAAATGAAAAATGGAATTATGGCCCCTGTGACTGAACAGGCCCAAGCTGAAAACAAGTTTGGAATGCGTTAAGACAGTACTCGCTAACCTTATTACCTTCGTAGACAGAACGTTCCACCACCACCTTTCCAACCTTATTACATCCTATTTAACCACCACATTATCTATGATTGCAAATCAGGGGCGCGATGGAATTACTTGAGTGATTCCAAGGCCACTTGGTTTGCCCGCTCATAATAAAACATTACCCCACCACACCCAAATGTTTTTGTTTTTAGAAGTTTAAGATCAACCCTATCCTTCACGTTTTTAAATAATGGCAAACCGCCTCCTAAAATAATTGGCTGAACGCTAAGCTGGTATTCATCAATTAAGTCAAGTTGCGCTAAGGCTACTATTAAACTCGGGCTGCCAACTAAAATGTTTTTTCCGACTTGTTGCTTGAGTTCTAAAACTTCTTCTTTAATGATTTTCTTTTTCAATGTCGTATTTTTCCAATCAACATTTTTCAGCGTGCGGGAAAAAACAATCTTTGAAATAGTGTCTATTAATACTGCAAACTCGTCCATTGGCTTATTACCAGTAGGATTTTTTACGACTAATGGCCAATAATTTTCCATCAGTTGATAGGTTATCCTTCCGTATATAAGGGTGCCTGCATTCCGCAAAAGCTCATTATAATGCTGATGTATTTCTTCATCTGCAGTCATTGCCGTGTGGTCGCAAAACCCGTCAAGTGTCATATTCATTGCTGCAATCAGTTTTCTCATATTTTGGATGGGAGTTATCTGATAAAGATACATGACTGCGCCAAATTGCGCCAGGGCGGGACATCTTACCACCCTTCATGCTACTTTACTCATAGCCTGGTCGTAGACTCTCCTTAGACTGACCAGAGCCTGCCTATTATTGTCAAAGGGGTAACCACGGTATGACCACGGGGTAACCACGGGTCGACCACGCTTGTGGGTTATTTTCTGCGTTTTGATGCTAAAAATGGAGGTGCAGGCTATAAAAAGTGCGCAATTGCAGTAATTATTGAGTTTTCTGCACTCACGTGATGGGAAGGTGAAGTCGCTTCCGCATGCTGATGTCCTTCTTTCTTTAATGTACGAAAAACTGGCAAGATCGCTACAGAAAGCCGAGAGGATTTGTGTAAGAATATTTCATGACGTTACCTTGCGGCAAACTATTTCCCCTTGGCATTTTACCAGATTTATGCTCCGGCTCCTGCCATGCGCGATTTGATCCGGGAGGTTCAGATATACCATATAAAATGGAATGAGGAAGAAAACATTCCCTCCCCTTTCATTACGTGCCTTGCCAATACGGAACAAAATCTGTATTTCGTTCTCAAAGATCCTATGAAAGTGGTACCCGGTGTCAAAATCGAAATACCGGCGCCCCCCGTGTTTGTAACCGGACCTAAGTACAAGCCAGTCGGCTTGATGTTTGGTAAGGATCACCTAATGATCAAGGTTGCCTTTCATCCGACGGGTACGTACCGCTTGTGCGGAATAAATATGAAACAGACGGTTAATAGTGGTATCGACGGGGTCAGGATATGGGGAGCGGATGTGGCCGACCTCTTGGAACGACTAAGAAAAGCGTCTTCCTACGATTCAATGGCCAGGATGGTATCTTCGTTTTTGGTAATGAAGTTTGATAGCACATGCAGGCCAAAGGAACCCATTGATCAGGTTGCCATTCAAATGCTCGACCCTTTATGTAAACGTTCCCTGACCGAATGGGCATCCGCGGCATGCCTGAGTCTCCGCCAGTTCGAACGCAATTTCATGACGAGAGTGGGTATTTCCCCAAACTTGTTCATTCGCATCGTGCGATTTGAATATGCCCTGCGAACGAAATCAACTACGAATAAAAGTTGGTCCGGCGTTGCTTCGGAATGCGGTTATACCGATTCATCTCATCTGTTAAAAGAATTCAAGCGATTCGCTGAATTCCCTCCGAGTGAGTTCTACCGGCACCCGACCAGTGGTCACAGTAGTTTTAAGACTGGCTAACATGTCGGTTTTTTACCAAGCTTTGTAACGGGAGGGCTCGTAGTTTTGGCGAAAACATTCGCCCATGATTACGAGTATCCGGTTTCTTACAATTATTCTGGTTGCCTTGATTACAGGAGCCCAATTTGGAGTATGGTTTGGCTATAACCCGAAACATTTTTCAGTTAGCACTTACCTGGAACAGCAACAGGGTGCAATCCGGGGGCTCAATACGCTTATGCCTGTCCTGGGATTAGTAAGTATTGTTCTCACGTTGCTGTCGGCATTTCTGCAAAGGGAAGACCGAAGCATTTTTTCTGTATTGCTCATTGCAGCGGCATTTTTACTGACAAGCGGGCTCGTGACAAGATTCGGAAATCAACCTATCAACAAAGTGGTCATGACCTGGACAATGGATAACGTACCTGCCAACTGGACAGATTGGAGGGACAAGTGGTGGTCTCTGCATATCGTGCGAACGTTAACATCGTTTCTATCTCTTATCCTTCTTGTGTGGTCGGGAGTAAAAAAAGGCTGATTCTACGTGAAATCATGTAGATTTAGGAGGATTTATAGATAAAATGTAATGAAATCTCTGGCCTGTTTTATCGGGGTTGCTTTTGTGTTGGTTTCAACATCAGCATTCTCTCAGGACTACAGACTTTTCAGGATAGGTCTTGGTACAGGGTTAACCACTCCAAAAAGAATTGTTCCGGGATTTTTGCTTTATATCGAGCCTTCCTGGAGGATACATAACAACATCGCACTGGGGCTGCGTATCGAAACGATGGGATTGCCTTATGGCGACATTGGTGTAATGGGCTCGTATTCCGTTAACGGTCAGTATTATTTCTCAAAAGGTGCAGCCCGGCTTTTCGGGGGAATCGGATTTGGAATCTATACACCGAATCGTGGGCTACTCGCCTCGTGCACCTGCGAGAATCAACCAATGGAAAATGTGTTCGGATTCTATCCCCGTTTGGGACTGGATTACAAGCACATGGTGTTTACGTTGGATTATAATGCTGTTCAAAAGGTGAAACAAAGAATGTTTCACGAACCGCTTGTCATGAATCAATCACCGGAATATTTTAACGCCGAAACAAGCTATCTTTCTCTAAAGATTGGCTTTTTTATCGGGGGTGGTAGAAAATAGCAATCAATTCCAGGAGTTTGCCCCGGCGCGTTATTCCGATCTCAGGCTATTGACAGGATTAGCGTACGCTGCTTTGAGCGCCTGGAAACTGACCGTAAGCAACGTCACCAGCAACGCGCCTGCGCCGGTCATGAGAAAGATAGGCCAGCCGAGCGTGGTCTTGTATTCATATCGCTTTATCGCCCCACTCAATATATACCAGGCTACCGGCATCGCTATGAGGCAGGAGATACCAACAAGGATCATGAACTCGGATGACAGCGTCCCCCATAAACTGGCAATCGATGCACCCAATACTTTTCGGATACCGATCTCTTTTGTTTTTTGTTCCGCGACAAACGAGGCGAGCCCCAGCAATCCCAGGCAGCTGATCACTATCGCCATCACGGCAAACACCGCGGCCAGTTTTCCAATGCGATCTTCCGTTTCAAATTTCCGAGCATACTCTTCATCGGTAAACTTGAATTCAAATGGTACGTCCGGAATGATTGCCGCAAAGACCTTCTGAACTTTTTGCAATGCATCTTTCATCGGAATGGCCGGATTGATGCGAAGTAATACAATACCCTTCCAACCATAAGTAAAAAATACCGTGGACTGAACCGGATTGAAAGGCGATTCCATGATCATATCTTTCACCACCCCGATAATCTGAAGATCGCGGTCAACACCCCAGGCGCGATTATTCCAATGAACCACCTGACCGACGGGGTTTTTCAGCTCCATCTGTTTAACGGCCGACTCATTGATAACGATCGTATTCGAGTCGCTTGAAATCGCCCGGTTGAAGTCGCGCCCGTCAACGAACTGCCAACCGATCGCGCGCCCAAAATCAAGCGAAACATTCAGCGTTGCAAATCCATCCTCTTGCTCCGGGCGTTTGCCGGGCCAGGTGAATCCCCCGTTGCCGGACCAACTGCTGGTCACCGGGCCACCCGACTCTGCTACCTGCAGTACGGCTCCACTTTTTTTCAATTCGTTCTCCAGCACCTGCGCACGCTCGTTGAACGCGTCCGATTTTTTGGTGATCATCAGTAATCCTTCACGATCATAGCCTACCGGGCGATCTTTTACGAACATGAGCTGGCGATATATAACGCCCGTGCAAATAACCAGCAATACGGATACAGTAAACTGGACCACCACCAGCACTTTGCGCGGCAGCGTCGAGAATCTTCCCGCACGGAACGTGCCCCGCAAAATAGACGACGGCTTGAATGCTGACAAATAGATGGCAGGATAGCTTCCCGCTAAAATACCGGTTAGTAAAATGAAAGAAGTCAGCGCGACCCAAAACCATCTGAAATCAAACGGAATCTGCATTAGCTTGCCCGACAAAACATTGAACCAAGGTAAGCTGATCGACACAAGCGCCAATGCAAGAACGGCTGCCAGCATGGTTGTTAGCAATGACTCCGTTAAAAACTGTCCCACCAACTGACGCCGTACGGAGCCGATCGTTTTTCGAATACCAACTTCTTTGGCTCGCCGCTCTGACCGTGCTGTACTCAGGTTCATAAAATTGATGCAAGCCAATAACAGCACAAAGGCACCGATGCTCCCGATGAACCAAACAAACTGAACCGGCCCGGTTTGCAGTTCACCTTCTTTAAAATCAGAACGCAAGTGCCAATCGCTCATCGGCTGCAGGGTTACTTGCGGACTTACTGCGCGGATTTCCTCCCGCATGTAATCAAGATCCTTGCATGCTTTTATTTCTGCGTCCTTGATTACCGCTTTCGCTTGTTCGAGTGTCGTGTTCGGCTGCAGAAAAGCATAGGCGAAATGGGCATGATTTGCCCAATCCTGCTTCAGGATCCAGGACGAAAAGGACATACGGTAGGCCCATGGCTGGAAGAATTGAACGTCATACAATTCGGAGTTATGCGGGAAATCTCTATAAACACCGGTAACGGTCACGTCGCCGTTGTCCACGTGAAATGTCTTTCCGGCGGCGGGTTGATCGCCAAATAATGCTTTCGCTGTTGATTGCGAGAGCAGGATCGAATGAAGATCGGCAAGTCCATTCCAGTTGCCTTCTAGCATTTCAAATGAAAATGCTTCGGGTCCTTCTTCCCCGATCCACATACCATTTTTCGTGACGTGATTTTCACCCATCGTCATGACCGATTCATTCCCGGCCACCGGGATCACAGCCTTCAATTGCGAACTGTAATTGTTCTTCAACTCCTCGATCAAAAGATAAGGAAGATAGCGTTGTCCTTCATAATGCTTGCCCCTCCACGTACCCGCTTTCATGACCTTCGCCACCCTGTCATAGTTTGCGAAATTTTTATTGTAAGAAAGCTCATCGAGCAGCCACAATCCGATGACCATGGCTACGGCCATTCCGAGCGCCAGGCCACCGATGTTGATCAACGAATAGCCTTTGTTTCTGAAAAGGTTTCTCCAACCGACTTTAAAATAACTTTTGAACATGGCTTTCTGATTTAGGTTAGTTGAGGACGCTTAACAGGGTGTGTTTTCAAAGCCCGTGCCATCTTGAAATGATTTCAAATTAGCCCGCCGGGCCGGATGCAGAGGGCAGACGTGTCCACATACGATACATTTTGCTCGAAAACGGTCATTCGCTATCAGTAATTCCCTCTAGTTTGGAATGATAAGAAAACTCAACGCAATAGTCGGCTTTTTTACTCATAGTAGAACTCCAGTTGGCTGTGGCCCAAATGGCCAGAACTTGATTTATACGTCGTAATTTTTTTTACAGGATACCCCTTCGAATTGTAGGTGTAATCATACGAGTCTGGACGAAGTCCGGGAAATGAACATGCCTGATAATTAACATCCTCCCTCAATTTGTTGTTGACAGACCAATTCTGAAAATTGAAGTCCAGATAACCAAGGTGCCGGAAAGGATTGATGTTCTTGTCGTAGGCGTAATTTCCCTCGTTGCACACCTGGCCATACTGTGTAGTCTTATCGCTAACGATATTCTTGTAATGAACCTCAAACTCGTACAAAAATGAATTACCGTTGGAATAGTTATAATTTACTTTGACGCTGTTGTGAAGACTGTCTACGCCATCATATGTCGTGGAGGTTTGCGTACCGACCAGCCCATTGTTGAAATACAACGTCTCGGTGATCTTATTTTCAACTCCATACGAATACTGATCTTCACTATACTGTTGTCCATTCAGGGTGGTTACTATTTTCGACACAACAGGGCCTTCATACGTGAAAGCCTGGATACTGTTTTCTTCAAATTGTGCAGACTGCGTGTTATAAATTTCACGATGAATGGTTTCCAGGCGACCATCACCATTGTAAACGTACGAGGCCCTGGATTCAGGCTGGTAAACAATCCCCGTACCCGGAATATCGACTTCTATTGAGTTGACATACATCGACAATCTCCTGGCTTCCATTAATCCCCCCAACCCATACGTGACGGGATGTGGGCCATCTGCCCTTCCATCCCAAATTTCATTCGCCGGGATTTCAGATTGGATGTCATTCATCCCCCACTTGTCTACCAGCTCGATCGTGTAATGGTGAAATCCATTCTGGATCTCCAATGTATCGACAGGACCAATGAAATCGTAATCTTTTGCCCATTGCTTCGAATTATTGAAGTCGTACCCGCTGACGTTAAGATGGGCGTCCAGGTTTTCATAACGTATTCCTCCTACTTCGATTTTCACCTCGGTCTTAATTAAGACCATTCCGTCATTGATGGGCGCAGGGCCTTCCTCACGCCGGCAAGAATTGAAAAGAGATAAGAATGTCAATAAGAATACGGGGGGAGTGATTAGTTTTTTCATTTTGTTTCGGCTGCAAATATCTCAAGGCAAATTCCTTAACGATGAAATTTTTGTCTCAAAGACAGGTAATTTTGATTCATTCCTAATTGATTAGAAGTTAATGGGATACACACACATCCAATGGACACTACATCGGACAAGCTGCATACGAGGGTTGACTCCGAATTGTTTCAGGGTTTAAAATAAACACCTACCTTCCCATCTCACCCATCGTTTTTCCTTTCTCATTCGTCTAAAGAATAAACCAAACAAAATGAAAATAGTGAGAGTGACTTATTCGACAAAAGCGGCTTATGCTGATCAAAATCAGACCAACATAAAAAAAGTAATGGCCGATTTGCAAAAATTAAAGCATCCTGGAATTAACTACCACGTTTGCTTGGGTGCCGACGGTAAAACATTCACCCATACCGCGTTTTTCGAAACGGACCAAGACGAGAAAATACTTACTGACTTGCCCGCATTCAGGCATTTTCAGGAGCAGTTGAAAGCAACCGGCTTGGAAGCTCCTCCAAAACAAGAACTTCTCAGTCTGGTTGGCTCATCAAAGGATATGTTTAGAGGCTAGCCGACAAAGCGCCTGGGGTTGGCATAATGTGCCAATTTTTCAATGTGAGCAAGTTCCGCCCGCAGGCTGGCACAACTTTTTCATTCCATTAGTCAGAGTCAAATAAACCATCCAATCATGAAAAAGTTGCCAATTTTAATACTGTTCTCCGTTATGCTGTTCGGCGCATCATCTGCTTCAGCACAGATATACGTAAAGATACGACCCGTTGTTCCGGTAATTGTGGTGACGGATCGACCCAGTCCTGTTCATGTGTGGATTGGTGAGGAATGGAATGAAGATGGAGGGAACTACAGATATGCCGGCGGCTATTGGGCCAACCCTCCTCAACCCGGTTACAAGTGGAAAAAAGGGCATTGGAATCATAATAAGGACCACGGCAATCAGTGGGTTCGCGGTGGCTGGCAGGGCAAAAAAGAGAAGAGAAGATAAATTAAAGTGACCTGAACTATTTTATTTTAGGATTTCCTCACACGTATCGGTGGCGAAAGCCATCTGACTCCGTTCGCAGGCGTCAGAACTATTACTCAGCGGATTGTTCCAATAAGCATAAATCCGGCAATCTTCATCCCTGCCTTAAGGAGTGTTGCCCTTGATGCCATGTTTTCAATGTTACAGCGCGCTGCCGGAACTCTCCCTGCCAGATAACATTCCCTTTTTAGTTCCTGGATGAGGTAACTCCCAACCCCCCTTTTTCTGGCATCTTCCTTAACTTCCATAAATAAGTCAGCGAAGGGAGCATTGTAATGAAGCATAAACCCACCCGTCGCAACCACTTCTTCTTTCGTCACGATTATATGGCTTCCTTCGGGCTCATGCCGGTGTTTAAAAAGTACATCTCCTTGAAGTTTTTTTCTGAATACAACTTCTGGCACAACTAAATTTGTACTGGCGTGGTCACTGAATAAGATCACCGGTGAATGGATGTTCTTTGAAAATTCAAAAATCATGGACTGCAATAAAGAATCATTGCTTTGACATTCAATAAACTTTACCGCGGATGCCGCGATGAGTTTTTGAAAAAGCGGACTTGCCCATTTCCGATGAGACGGAGAAACATAAAACTCAAAAATAGTATCCCTATCCGGTACGTCTTGCCCCTTGACAGATCCATACCCTACGGGGGTGCCCTCCAGGGATAGTAAATAGGAATCAGACCACCCTCGTTCGTGGCAAGCATTGTGCCGAATCTGTGTATTTGCTTCCTGGAGAAAGAGACTGCGGAACACCGTTACGTGCGAAAGTTCACACTTTTGCGCTTCCAATGGCATACTGTAAGAAATCAATCCGGAGTTAAGTTAAACAAATAGTGAAGGAAGTTTGTTTATCGACTTCATTTTAGGAGCAAATTTCCCACCCTTTCAATGGTGCATTGCCTAGTTCGGAATAGTCCCGGGTTACTTCCTCCATATCTTTAATATGCCAGATCACGAAACGCCCCGGCCGATGGCTGATCAGCTCGGATTGACTCAGTTTCGCTGAATGCATTCCCCAGTAAATGAAAAATGCAGGAACCCTCAAAATTAGCTTGATAACCAGGCCGTCGAAGAGGTCTCATTTATCAACCCCAAAATCTGTGATATGTGTAAGTCTTTTTTCTCAATGTGTAACGTTTTAAAGATTGAATGTTTAGACTTTCGCCCACACCAGTTTAAAGTAAATATAGTTGAAGTTATATATCAAATACATGGTCAGCACCCGTTGCAAAATGGCTGTGAAAGAGGTGCTGACAAGGTTTGGATTGCATTTCATTGTCGTTGACTTAGGTGAAGTTGAAATCATGGAAAACATTTCTGCGGACCAGCGAGAGCAATTGAAAATTGCTTTACTCATTTCAGGCCTTGAATTAATGGACGACAAGAGGGCGGTATTGATTGAGAAAATAATAAATGTGATTACCGAAATGATTCATTATTCCGATGAATTGCCTAAAGTGAATTATTCTGATTTTATCAGTCAAAAATTAAATTACGATTATAACTACCTGTCTAACTTATTTTCGGAGGTGAAGGGTATTACCCTGCAGCAATTCATTATCGTCCATAAAATTGAAAGAGCAAAAGAATTGCTATTGTATGACGAACTCAGCCTTACAGAGATTTCCTACAAACTGCGTTACAGCAGTGTTGCACATTTATCCAATCAATTTAAAAAAGTCACAGGCCTCTCGCCGTCTCATTTTAAGCAATTGAAGGACAAAAAGCGAAGCCCGATTGAGGAAATTGGAAATCCAATTACCATCAAACCATTGAATTAATCCTTTCAAATGCGCAATAAAACAAACGGCATAGAACCAACAAAAAGACTGGAATCTCAATACGCCAGGAGTTTGATAGAGGCCAGCCTTGACCCGTTGGTTACCATCAGTACGGAAGGTAAGATCACCGATATGAACGAGGCGTTGGCCAACATTACCGGAATGCCACGCGAAAAACTTACCGGCACCGACTTCTTCGATTATTTTACCGAACCACAAAAGGCCCGCGAAGTTTACCAGGAAGTATTCGCAAAAGGATCGGTTGCCGATTCTCCACTTACACTTCGACATAAAAACGGCAAGCTGACTGATGTATTATTTAACGGATCAGTTTATAAAGATGATCGGGGGAATGTACTGGGTGTGGTGATTGTTGCCAGAGATGTTACAGCCCAAAAATTGCTTTCCAAATATTCTCTTAGTCTTATTGAAGCGAGTCTTGACCCGTTGGTTACCATAAGCACCGAAGGCAAGATCACTGACATGAATCAGGCAACGGTGAATATTACGGGCATAACACGTGAAAAACTTACCGGCACCGATTTTTTCGATTATTTTACCGAACCACAAAAGGCGCGTGAAGTCTATCAGGAAGTATTCGCGAAAGGATCGGTTGCTGATTCTCCGCTTACGCTTCGCCATAAAAATGGCAAGCTGACCGATGTACTATTCAATGGATCGGTTTATAAGGATGATAGAGGAAATGTCCTGGGTGTTGTGATTGTTGCAAGGGATGTTACAGCCCAAAAATTACTTTCAAAATACTCTCTTAGTCTCATTGAAGCGAGTCTTGACCCATTGGTTACTATCAGTACCGAAGGTAAGATTACGGATATGAATGAGGCATTGGCGAATATTACAGGCATAACACGTGAAAAACTCACCGGCACCGACTTCTTCGATTATTTTACTGAACCGCAAAAGGCCCGTGAAGTTTATCAGGAAGTATTTGCAAAAGGATCCGTTGCCGATTCTCCGCTTACGCTTCGCCACAAGGATGGCAAGCTGACCGATGTATTATTCAACGGATCGGTCTATAAAGATGATCGGGGAAATGTACTGGGCGTTGTGATTGTCGCCAGAGACGTTACAGCTCAAAAACTGCTTTCCAAATATTCCCTTAGTCTCATTGAAGCCAGTCTCGATCCATTAGTTACCATAAGCACCGAAGGTAAGATCACGGATATGAATCAAGCAACGGTGAATATTACGGGCATAACGCGTGAAAAACTCACTGGCACCGACTTTTTCGATTATTTTACCGAACCACAAAAAGCGCGCGAAGTTTATCAGGAAGTATTTGCAAAAGGATCGGTTGCCGATTCTCCGCTTACGCTTCGACACAAGGACGGCAAGCTTACCGATGTCTTATTCAACGGATCGGTCTATAAAGATGATAGAGGAAATGTCCTGGGCGTTGTGATTGTTGCAAGAGATGTTACTGACCAAAAAATAATTGCAACCGAATTAACAGAGGCCAAAGTGTTTGCCGAGTTGGCAACAGGCATTGCTGAAGAAGCTAAAAGTAAAGCTGAAAGTGCCACGCGGACAGCCGAAGATGCAGTAAAAGCAAAACAGCAATTTCTGTCAAACATGAGTCATGAAATTCGCACTCCCATGAATGCAATTATCGGATTTACAAAAGTGGTACTAAAAACTAATTTGTCAGCTAAACAAAAGGAATATTTAACAGCCATAAAAATGAGTGGTGATGCATTGATCGTGCTCATTAACGACATACTCGATTTGGCAAAAGTAGATGCGGGAAAAATGACATTTGAGCAAACACCGTTCAAAATGGCCTTATCCATATCCACCATGCTTCATTTATTTGAGACAAAAATTCAGGAAAAGAATTTAATGCTGATTAAAACATACGACAACAACATTCCCGAGGTGTTGGTTGGCGACCCGGTGCGTTTGCACCAAATTATTTTAAATCTTGTGAGTAATGCGGTAAAGTTTACAACAAAAGGCAAAATTACTGTACGCGTTCAGCTGTTGGATGAAGATGAAGAGAAGGCAACCATTGAATTTGCCGTTATGGATACCGGAATTGGAATAGCCAAAGATAAAATAGAAACTATTTTCGAAAACTTTCAGCAGGCATCCAGCGGCACAGCAAGGTTGTATGGCGGCACAGGATTAGGGCTTGCCATTGTTAAACAATTAGTGGAAGGGCAGGGTGGAAGCATTCGGGTACAAAGTAAGATTGATGAGGGCTCTACATTTAGTTTCATACTAAGTTTTCACAAAACAAAAGCGGAGGCGGAATCAGAAACAGGAATAGTGGAGTTGGATGCGGAAATTAAAAACATAAAAGTATTGGTGGTCGAAGACATACCACTCAATCAATTACTGATGAAAACACTGCTGGATGAATTTGGATTTGAACGCGATATTGCCGCCAATGGAAAGATCGCGATCGAAAAACTGGAAACCAAATCGTACGATATTATTTTGATGGACTTACAGATGCCCGAAATGAATGGGTTTGAGGCCACGGAATACATTCGCAACAAAATGAATTCTAAAATTCCCATCATCGCTTTAACGGCCGATGTAACCACAGTTGACTTGGCAAAATGCAAAGCTGCTGGCATGAATGATTACATTGCAAAGCCCGTTGATGAAAGACTATTGTACAGCAAAATAGTTGGGTTGGTAAAGAAACCTATGGTTATTAAATATAATGACCATGAAGTAAATGGAAACGGTCAAAGTCAAAAGTTGAAATGCATCGACCTGGCTTATATTCTCCGTCTTACAAAAGGCGATTCCACATTAATGATGGAAATGTTTTCTGTGTATTTAAAACAAACCCCGCCATTAATTGGCGCCATGAAGCAGAGCTGGCAGGATAAAGATTGGCGCTCATTGTACGCGGCAGTGCATAAAATGATTCCCTCATTTTCAGTAATGGGTATGAATCCGGAATTTGAAGGCATGGCCAAAAGAATTCAGGAATTTGCAAGCACCCAGCAACAGACCGAGGAAATACCTGAGTTGGTGCTACAGCTTGAAAACGTTTGTATGCAGGCATGTAAAGAATTAGAAGAAGAGTTCACCGCGATTAACAATGCCAACTGATGAAAAATGAAAAAATAAAACTTTTCCTGGTAGATGACGATGCCGTTTTTTTAAAATCCCTGGAAATCGAATTCCTGCAGCATGCCGATTTTGCCATTGAAACATTTGTAACGGGTGAACTTTGCGTTGATAATTTGTCACACCATCCAGATGTAATCATTTTAGATTATCATCTTGACGGCATTAATACAAAAGCGATGAATGGCATAGAGACATTAGATAAAATAAAAGCGTTCAACCCGGATATCCCCATTGTGATGCTATCCTCTCAGGATAAAATTGAAGTTGCGATAAGCTGTATGCATCACCGGGCTTTTGATTATGTAGTGAAAAGCGAAACCGCCTTTGTACGCTTACAAAAAATCATTACTACCCTTTTCCGCTACAAAAAAATGGAAAAGGAGTTAAGTTGGTATATGGAGAGGATGTAATCCCCGCCGGCGGGCCTCGTCTTTCGATTCCTCGAATAGGTAAATCATGTAACTTATTTCTAACGTTGTGTAACACCCAGGTGTTAAAAGGTCAGCACTTTTGATCGTGAAAACTAATTCACAACTTAAAAACAAGAAAATGAAAATGGAAAAACTATTACCAACCCTTGCAATTGTATCGGTTGTTCTCATGGCTGCGTGCAGTGATCTAAATAATACTCCGTCACCTTCCGGAATGTCTCTAGCAGATAATTCAGCCGCTCATCAGCTACTGCTTGAGGCGTTGGTAAACCCATTGGTCAATCTTGGGGAGGTAAATCTCGGAGTTGCGGGCAATTTTGCGATTCTGTCAAAATCAGGAATTACCGATGTCTATCAATCTGCTATCACCGGGGATGTTGGAACAAGTCCAATTACCGGCGCAGCCCTGCTGTTAAGTTGTACAGAGGTGGCAGGGACAATATACACGGTTGATGCTGCCGGTCCTCTTGCCTGCAGGGTGACGAGCCCCAGCATGTTAACCACAGCGGTAGGCGATATGCAATCCGCATATACCGATGTCGCCGGACGTTCTAACCCGAATTTCCTGAATTTGGGCGCCGGGGACATTGGAGGCCAAACGCTTACCCCTGGCCTGTACAAATGGACAAGTGCCGTTGTCATCCCTACGGATGTTACCATTTCGGGCGGTCCCGAGGATATCTTTATATTTCAAGTTGCAGGGACCCTCATTATGAGTTCCGCTGTAAAAATTACGTTGATCGGAGGTGCACAAGCTAAGAATATTTTCTGGCAAGCTGCGGGCGCCGTAACCTTTGGAACGACAAGTCATTTTGAAGGAAACATCTTGGGCCAGACAGGCATAAATTTGCAGACTGGTGCATCAATAAACGGAAGGATGTTGGCACAAACTGCTGTAACGCTTCAAATGAATACCGTTACACAGCCGTAATAAATTCAATGAATTAAAATCGCCCGAGAGGCTGCCAAATTGGCCAGCCTCTTTTGCTTTCCCCTCAGTTTCCTTAACCGTTTTTGAGCTGGCCGAAAACACGTGAAATGTGTAGAATTTTTCGATCAATGTGTAACGTTCTACCGCCCGAATATCTTCACCTTCGTTGGAGTCTTTCTTAAAACGAATTGACAAAGCACCTATGCAAAAAGAAGATAAAATAAGGCTTTTTCTGGTAGATGACGATGCCCTGTTTTTAAAATCATTAGAGATTGAATTCCTCCGGCATGCTGATTTTGTGATTAACAAATTTGCAACAGGAGAACTTTGCATTGAAAATTTATCACACAACCCGGACGTGGTCATTTTAGACTATCACCTTGACGGGAATAACAAAAATGCAATGAACGGAATAGAAGTATTGGACAAAATAAAAACGATCAATCCTGATATTCCCGTTGTGATGCTGTCCTCCCAGAATAAAATTGAGGTGGCGATATGCTGTATGCATCATAGAGCCTTTGATTACGTGGTGAAATGCGAAACCGCCTTCCTTCGCCTGCAAAAAATCATCACTACCATTTTTCTTTACAAAAGAATGGAAAGAAATTGACCATTAGCCGTTCCGCCCTACGAAGGCAGTGCATTTCGTAGGGAAGTAAAGATTTTATGCAAAAGAGGCCATAACACACTTCAAGTGTGTTATCCAAGATACCTTTCCAGGTTCTTCTTGAAGTAGGCCGCACTATCGGTAATACTTTGTATCGGATTCCTCGCAAAATTGCCGCCCTGCTCTATGTAGTAGTATTGAAGGCCTGCGCGGGAGGCTTCGGGCAGGATGACGGTAAAGTCAATGGAACCGTTACCCAATTCCGAATAGTCGCGAGTTACTTTATCCATATCTTTAATATGCCACATCACGAAGCGTCCGGGTTGCCGGCTGATCAACTCGGATGGAGTCAGCTTCGATGAATGCATTACCCAGTAAAGGTCCAACTGAAGTTTGACGAGTGAAGGATCTGTCTCCCGCATGATTATATTATAACCGTTCTGACCGCCATAATCAACAAATTCAAAATCATGATTGTGATAGGCAAAACCGAGTCCGGCTTTGTTGACCTGTTCACCGATGGTGTTCAGTCTTCCTGCAAGCACCTTGAAGTTCTCAAGGGTTCTGAAAGCAGGATCCAACCACGGCCAGGTAATGTAACGCTGGCCCAGCGCATGTGCACCTTCTATACACTGGTCAACATATCTCGCCATGGCGTCCGCGGGCTTATCGAACAACTTGGTGAAATCGTAGTGACCGCTGGTGGTTATCATTTTATTGTCCGCAAGAAGTTGCTTGAACGCCGGGGCTTTTAGTCCATAATACTTCCCCTGGTCCGGATCGTAGCCATACGTTTCACAATCTTCATAACCGATGGAAGCGATCTTTTTTACAGTGCCCATCACATCCTTCGCCAGGGGCTCGCGAACGGTGAAGAGCTGCAGGCCCATTTTATACTTTCCGGCAGAAGCATCGCCAAAATCCGGGAGAGTTATAAGGGAGGCGGACATAAGGGAGGAGGATTGGAGCATAAAGTCCCTTCGGTTGATGAATTTCTTTTTCATTTCATATCGCATTAATCTACAACAGCGCAATCTGTTTTATCTCGATCAGATCCAATGGGCAAGTCTTGCTTTTTTCCCAATTCATAAGTGATTTGTTCATGAACGATCTGATGGCAGTAATTTACGAGTTTCCAATAAAAAAATCAGGCTTTCCAGATCCAAAATTTCGCTAAAGAAGAGATAGCCTAATTTTTTGCCAATTTATGCCTGGCCAAAACCAATCCTATTAATAGCCCAAACAGAGCATTGGAAGTGGAGACCTCTAACAAATGCGCCATCCGCACTCCGGCTGGCATGAATGGGTTTTCAATAATAAGTGGTATTGACGTTAGAACGGAATACATAAAAACACAAGCGACTATTTTCTCCGTGTTGTTACCCTTCAGGTAAAGTATTACAGGCAACCCAAAGAGGATCCATAAAAGACCACGGAAAAGCTGAAAAGGCAGAATGGAATTATGAATGAGAAGGGTGTGCTGAAATTGTTCAATGAATCCAGGAAGTTCCGGTGTTCCGGAATAAAAGGTGCGCACTTCGGCGAATTGCCAGGCTACATAGTGCCCGAATAAAAAATAGATAAACACGTACGTTACCGAGAGAGCCAAAATCTCTTTCCACATTGATTTCAGGTTCAGATGATGATCTTGAGAGCCATTGGTTTGTTTCCACTTACCCAGGATCCAAATACCTGCCGGAACAAAAGTAACCGCCGTGATAAAAGGATTAAGAAATAACTTCAGCAACACCTCGTCCGTAATAGCGGGCATGGCCTCCCGGAAATACCAGGTTTCTATCTGCGTCATAAAAGTGAGAAGACCCCAGAAGACCACCACAACCGCCAGAAAAAGTTTCACTCCACTGAGGTCAATTCGCTTAATTAAATAGACAACGCCAATGAAGTCAATCAATAAAACCACAAAAAGCATCAGTGGCTCAACATCGCTTTGGCTTTTCTGTGCCAGGGGAAAAGGGAAAATAATGGCGGGGAGGACAAAGAGGATTGTAAAGAGAAGAAATAATAAGATGTATTTTATGGCAGCCCTCATTGTTGCAGGTTAAGGTAATAAAATTCTTTCATTGATCAATATTTTCGGGCTCGCCGTCGGAATTACTGCATTCAAATCACCAAATAGGATCACAATGAACTTTGGGAAATCCGGCTATGTTAATACTGTTGGAAAGTATAAAATCAAGGATATATATAAAATCAAGGATATAAAAGACAAGACTTGGGTCTTCGTAAAGAGTTATGCAAAATAGAAAATTAGTCATCGTACAAACACCTTCGCCCCACGCGGGATTTCTTGGTCCCGGGCACGTGGCCCGCGCCGTGGTAAAAGACAATTTTCCGGAAACGGATCCATTCATAGTCCTGATGGATGACATGCTGGATGTACCCGACGGCGAGCCGGTTGGCGGACCCCATCCCCATGCCGGATTCGAAACGGTTACATTAGTTCTCGAGGGAAAATTAAGCGATTCCGCAGAGGGGCTCAGCGCAGGTGATTTTCAAATGATGACGGCCGGAAAGGGCATCATCCATACCGAAAGCATAGCACCCCGGACAAGGATCCGCATACTGCAATTATGGTTGACGCTACCAAAAAGCGTGCGGTGGACAACTCCCAGGGTGCAAAACCTGCATTTTGAAAATGTTCCAAAAATCGCCAAAGACGGATTGGAAATAAGGGTTTACAGCGGCTCTTTCGGGGGAATTTCATCACCCGTTCTCAACTACACCCCTGTCATTATTGCTGACATTCAATTGCGTCCCGGCGTCAGTACAGTGCAATTTATTCCTGCCGCATACAACACGTTCCTTTATGTTATTGATGGGAATGTGGAAGTCGGACAGGAAAAGAAATCGTTACAACAGGGCCAGGTTGGGTGGTTGGATAAGCTCTCGGGTGATTCTCAGAGCGAGTTGGAATTAACGGCAGGAAAATCAGGTGGTCGTCTGATTTTGTACTCAGCGCAACCTCAACACGACCGAATTGTTTCTTATGGTCCCTTTATCGGTGATCGACCGCAGGATATTGTCCGGCTTTACGAGGAATACCAGACGGGCCAGATGAAACATGTTTCCGTATTGCCTGAACCCCAGGTAATGAATTACTGATTTAATTTCGGTGGTGATATCATCCCCTGCTCATCCGACATGTCCTTGCTAAACAGCCTTAGTTTAAAGTGTTGAAGTTAAGGGTTATTGCGAAGACCCGAAACTTCAACACTTCCGCACTTCAACACTTCAGCACTTTATTGCGATTTCCCTCTGGCCAGGATCGGCAAAATCGATTCAACCTTATCCTTGCGAATACCGTACATGAAATCGTAGAGATCAACGGCGGGATCACAGTGAGGAATGATCACTTCCAGTTTATCCCCGACTTTGTAGGACTTGGAAGACTTCTCAAATGTAATCGTTCCATACTCATCCGAACCGGCAGTATAGTCAAAGCCGGGTTCACCAATAACGCGGCCATTCGGCTTATTTAAGGTAAACGCTTTCGAACCCGAGTCCGTTATCAGGCGGCCGGGATAATTGGCATTGATGATCGTGGTCATAACGGTAAGCGAAGGGGCGAAATCGTCATACTCCGTTTCATTTTTTTCTCCGCCTATTTCAATATACTGACAGTCCATAAACACATAGCTGCCTACCTGAAGATCCGTAAATCCCGGAATTTGGGTCATGATAGTATAGGTGCCTGTACCTCCACCACTGAATATTTCCAAATTCAATCCGGCGGCCTTCAACATTTCATAGGTCTTTACTACCGGTTCATAGTTTTCCAATGCCTTCGCCTTGCGCTGCTGAAATCCTTTTACATGCTGAACCCCTCCATCATAAGCAAGAATACCCCGGAATTTGAGGTTCGGCATTTTGTCAATCCGTTGTGCCAACGCAAGGGCCGGAGCCCCTGGAATAACACCGGATCTTTTGATCACATCAATATCCATCACAACATCGGCAATGATACCGGCGGCCTTCGCTGCATCCTGGAGGTCGTGGGCATTCTGAGGATTATCAATAGCCTGAACGAATCCTTTGTATTTTTTTCTAAGGGCCATTGCTTTTTGAATTTTCGGAACGGTAACATTCACGCCCGTCATTAAAACATTGCTGATGCCATTATTCAGCATGATTTCCGACTCAGAAAGTTTGGCAGCACAAATCCCGACCGCCCCAGCGGCAACTTGCATCTTTGCAATTTCAGGACACTTATGCGTTTTAACATGGGGCCGGGTGCCTACTCCTGTTCCCTGTAGACTAGCCTGTACCGCTTTGATGTTTTGAGCCATCCTGTCAAGGTCAACACAGAGGGCCGGACTATCGAGGTCCCATTTTGATTTACCAATATCGCCTGATGCGATATCAATACGTTGCGCCTGCAAGGAGGGGGACCAAAAACCAGCTGCGCCGGCCAAAGCCCCTGTTTGCAAAAATTTACGACGGTTTAATGAATTAGGCATTTTTCAAAGGATTAAAATTTAGTCAGCCTCCAAATTTATCGAAAAGAAATCACAACTGTATTCGGTTTGGGGGTGTTTGAATATCCAAATTTTAACAGTTTTTATAACTTGCAGCGGATATGACGCGAATTACTAAACAGGGTTTAAAACTCATGATTAAGAAGCCGTCAAAAATCAAAATCAGCACGAAGTTGGACAGCATTGAGGACGCTCCCTTTTTTAAGAAGAAAATGGCGAAGGGTGCAAAAATGCTTTCTGTTGCGGGACTTCCTAAACTGGATTGAATCATTCAGTTTGATCTTGTCGATGACTCCGATATCAAAAGCTGGGGCTTTATGGCAGAGATCGAAAGTCAATGAACTACTGCCCCTTGACAACGCTTTGGTATACTTCTTCAAACGGCTTACCCCGGTGTTGTGGCCAGAACGCTGAAAATTCTATCTCGATGCTTTTCAATAATTGAACGCAGAGTTCTTTGTCGTCGTCGCGTAAGGCATGCGTCATCAACATGGCATTCTTTTTAATTCGTTTCGAACACACCTCCACTACTTTTTCGCCTTTGGGAGTGAGTTCAATCCGTTTCGATCGTTTGTCCTCTTTATCATCGTACTCCCGGATCAATCCTCTTTTTTTCATCCGGTTCAGCATATCGGTCCCGCTCGAAAGCTCAAATAGGTTGGCATAGATTACTTCTGTTTTCCTGGGATTCTTTTCCTGCCTGATGGTAACCAACATTCCGAACTCTTCAATCTGATTCAGATCGGTTCCCTTCAGGGCCATGTTGGCATACACCATATTGAGTTTGCTGATCCGGCCGATGATCTTCATGAGCAGGCCGTCGACAAACTGGGGAACCACTCCTCCCACCAGGGGACCCTTTATTTTTTGCTCGTTTTGTCGGGCAAGATAATGCCTGCAAAAATCCGCGATGCTCCCCTCCCGGTGCCGGGCCTCAAAATTCCCCCATTCATTTACCAGGGCAACTGTCTTATTCATAGGGTTTTAGTTCGTTTACGAAGCAAATGTATCAAAAACACTTCGATAAATTGGCAAACTATACCGTTATCGTAGTAACTTTGACACATCAACTACGTTAGCGTACTAAACTGCAAAAGAATGAAAACACAAAAAAAGCCCCTGTACTGGGTTGCAAAAGGATTCATCAGCCTCTTTATGCTTTCCTGTGAATTTTTTTTCCCGCAGATCGCGCAGATTTTCGCAGAATAAACAAAAGAAAAAATGAATCTACCTGTTTATAACATAGCCCTGGTAACTCACATTGTTGGAATTACCCTTATGGCAGGGGCTACCTTCATTGATTTTATAGTCTTCCAGCTATTCTGGAAGGCCTATCCCTCCGATAAGACGAAAAGCATTGTGATCGAAGATATGCTCCACCGGTTACAGCGATTCATGGGTATCGGAATGCTCGTGATCCTTGTGTCAGGGGTAGTCATGATGGCTTATTTGCATGAGGTCTGGGGGCAGCAGATCTGGTTCCGGGTAAAAATGGGCGTACTGGTCCTTGTCATTATTAATGGACTAGGGATAAGGAGAAGGATGGGCTCAAAATTGAAAAGACTTTTAACCGAAGAATCATTGCCCGATTTTGATGGGAAACGATCCATGCTTAAAAGAAACATTACCCTGGTTCATGCTTTTCAACTGCTGTTCTTCCTGATCATGTTTACCCTCAGCGTTTTTAAATTCAACTAAATGAAAGCCGAACCCGTATCGCCCATTTATAAAGTCATGGTCCTGGGAGCAAACGGCGGCATCGGACGTCAGGCGGTAGAAATGGCCTTAGCGCAAGGACACAGCGTAACAGCCATTCTACGTACCCCCTCTAACATCACCCTTATCCATCCCAATCTTATTATAGTAAAAGGAGATATTATGAAACCTGAAACATGGGAGAAATACCTTGAAAATAAAGACGTGGTGATCTCTGCCATCGGAGCAACCTCCCGTAAAGAAACTACACTGTATTCTCAGGGAGCCAGGAATCTTTTGAATGCCATGAAGAAAACGGGAGCAAACCGGGTTTTCTTTATATCGGCTTCAGGTCTTGAGGTAAATCCTTCTCACTCTCTTTTTATAAGATTGGTGACAACGTATGTATTACAGAGGCTCCTTAAGAACATGTATGCCGATCTAAATAAAATGGAACAACTCATTAAGGAAAGCGACCTGAACTGGACCATCCTGCGGCCCCCGCGGCTGACCAATAGGCCTTTCACCGGCCGCTATCGTTTCGCCATTAACAGTTTTTTGAAAGCTGGGCTAAGCATTTCAAGAGCTGACCTTGCCCATTTTATGATGGTTAACGCAACCAATAATTCGATTTATAAAAAAACCGTTGAAGTGGCCTACTAAATAGCGACCATTCTGTACCCTCATAAAATCAGGTTATCAGATTTACCTATCCTATTAAACTGCCAAAAGACCTTCCGAATCGAAGAAATAGTCAGCTATCATAAAGTTATCCTGCTTTTTGACCGCCGGTCAAGTAAGTTTTTTATTTACCTTGTCGTAAGTTGACGGACAGGTACCTTCAACTAATTTAGGCAACGTTAAAAGTCTGGTATCCTGTTGAGAATAGTTTTATTGTCTCTTTTGATTTGTAGTTCCCTGGCTGTCAAGGCACAGGGTATCCTCGAGCTTAAGCTTGACGGCACCGAACAGGGAAAATCACTTTCTTCCTTCCTTGCCGAAATAGAAAAGAAAAATAACGCCCTGTTCTATTTCCTTCCGGAATGGATCGCACCGATCTCATTCCAGGAGCGCTACGATGGGCAAACCCTTGGCGAAGCGTTGGACAACTTATTCCAGGGCACCGACTTGACCTACCTCACCATGTATCCCCGGGCCATCGTCATCATCAAAGACCCCACCCAACCCCTGCTCCGGAAGAATGCCATCCAAACTGCGGTTCGTGAACAGAAAAAGATCGAGCGCCATGTAGTTGGCGAACCTGGAAAATCAAGAAAAGGACGGGTGACCATTACGGGTCAAGTGATTGACTCAAAGACCCGGCAGCCTCTGCCGCGCACGAATATTCAGGTTAGCGATACCCCATCCGGCACTACTACGGACGAAGCAGGTAAATACATGCTGTCGCTTGCCTCTGGCCCCCATGTGCTGAATTTTAGTTTTGTTGATTATGAGGATAAAGTTATTGACCTCATGGCCTACACGGACGGTGAAATCAATCTTGAAATGGAAGAAGCTCCCATCCTGCTCGAGGAGGTCGTTATCCAGGATCGCGCCGCACGGGAACTGACTACTAGCAGAATCGGGCTTACACAATTGACCATGCGCGAAGTAAAACGCGCGCCTGCATTGCTGGGAGAGGCAGACCTGATCAAGCAAGTTCAGACATTGCCGGGAGTAACAACGGTGGGAGAAGCAGCCACCGGCTTCAATGTACGCGGTGGCAGTGTGGATCAGAACCTGATCCTCTATGACGGGATGCCCGTATTCAACAGTTCGCACGTATTTGGTTTTCTATCGGCATTCAACCCCGAAGCCATTCGGGATGTCTCGTTTTACCGGGGAGGAATTCCGGCCGAATACGGGGGACGTGTCGCTTCTGTCCTCGACATCAAGTCAAAGGACGGCGACTTTAAGAAATGGAATGGAAATGCAGGAATCGGAATGATCACCAGCAACCTGATGATCAATGGTCCTATTATCAAAGAAAAAACATCCATCGCAGCATCCTTCAGGTCGACCTATTCCAATTGGCTTATCCACTCCATCCGCACCGACTATGCCGACCTGAGTAAAAGTTCGGTCAATTTTTATGACGGCACCTTGAAGCTTACCCATCTCTTCAGCGACCGCACGAAGCTTTCCTTTACCGGGTACTCCAGCAAAGACGCTTTTCGGCTGATGGGCGATTCCACCTATCGATGGGATAACCTCCAGGGCTCGGCAAGACTTGACCATCAATTCTCCGCGAAGTTGGGTTCTGAATTTGTAGCCGGAATGAGTTCGTACGGCTACAGCGTAGTCAACGGTGATTATCGGACGGCATCGAAACTTTCTTACCGGATCACTTCGTCTGTTATAAAAGCGGGGTTCAACTACCAGGAGGGCAATCATAAAATTAATTTCGGATGGCAGATCGTTCATTATGGATTTGACCCGGGCACCCTCAAGCCGGACTCACCGGGGTCAAATGCGCGGCTCATTTCCATGGACAAGCAGTATTCGATCGAGAATGCTTTCTATGTGGCGGATGCTTTGTCATTCAATGAAAAACTATTTGTGGAAGCAGGGATCAGGCTCCCTACGTTTGTTTCCTTTGGCCCGGGGTCGGTAAATGTTTACAAGGATGGAGCGCCGCTCGAAACATCGAACGTAACGGACACCCTGCGCTTCAGGCGAGGTCAGGCCATCAAAACGTATTTCGGCCTGGAACCCAGGTTATCCTTTCGCTGGATGACAGGTCCAACCTCGTCTGTCAAGCTGGGCTATAACCGCGTATATCAATTCCTTCAACTGGTGACCAATACGACTGCGGTCACTCCGGTTGACATCTGGCAGCCCAGCGGATATTATTTCAAACCCCAGCGTGCCGACCAGGTTTCCCTTGGCTATTTTAAGGATTACCGCGACAAGAAATATGGCGCCTCCGCGGAAGTGTTTTATAAGACTATGCAGAACATCCTTGATTTTAAAGACGGCGCCCAACTGATCTTAAACAAACACCTCGAAACTGATTTGCTCCAGGGGAAAGGACTATCATACGGTGCTGAAATCTCCGTTTCTAAAAACACAGGTCGTATAACAGGGTCGTTGAACTACACGTATTCCCGCTCGTTCCGGTTAATTGCGGGCCCCACTTCAACGGAGTCTGTCAACGGAGGAAAACGGTATCCGGCAAATTTCGATCAACCCAACATTGTAAACCTTTCATGGAAGTATAACTTGTCCCGCAGGCATTTCTTTACAGGGGGTTTCACCTACCATACCGGGCGACCGGTGACCATTCCGCTTTCCGCTTTTTCCTCGGAACACAATACCGTTGCGTATTTTTCCGGACGCAATCAATACCGGATACCGGACTATCATCGCCTGGACCTCGCTCTGGTAATTGAAGGCAATCACAAGCGCAAAAAACTGGGTGATGGAACGTGGGTCATTTCTATTTACAATGTCTACGGCCGCAAAAACCCGTATACCGTTTTCTTCAAAAGCTCAGGAAACGGTGTCCCCAAACCTTACCGGTTGTCCATCATAGGGACGATATTGCCATCGATCAGTTATAACGTCAAATTCTGAAATGAACGCCAGCATGGTTTCCCGCAGATTGCGCTTTGGTTTCCCGCAGATCACGCAGATTTGCGCAGAATCGCGGAAGGTGTTTCAAGCAGACGCGTCCGACGAAGCCCAGCGAAGTCGGATCGTGCAGATTTCGGATAGCGCGCGTCAGCTCTGCGTAAATCTGCGGGATCTGCGGGAAACACTACGCGAAGTAAACAGTACACTGAAGTTCAAGTGGCTAGTAGCCTTCATCCTTTTAACCGCCTGTGTAGACAGGATCAATTTTAATGTTCCCCCGGCTAAATTTCAAACCGTGGTAGAAGGCATGATCTCCGATAGCCCCGGACCGTACACTGTCAACGTCTCGAAAAGTCTGAGCCTCGATGCAAGCTCACCGATTCCTTCGCCGGTCGAGAATGCAAAAATCAAACTCTATGATGATGAAGGGAATAGTGAAGACCTTGCGGAGACCACCCCGGGCGTGTATATGACCGGTGGCATTATCCAGGGAAAAGTTGGACATGCCTACTACATCCGGGTGGAAACTGCCGATGGAACGGTCTTTGAATCTGAACCGGACAGGATCAACCCGGTAGGGGAAGTGGACACAATCCGGTATGAGTTTGAAGCCAGGACGGTTCAAAAGAGTTACGGTGAAATAGAGGCAGACGTATTTAATATTTTCGTGGACGCCGACGCAGGCGCGGGAAATGCGAATTTCGTTCGATGGCGGTTCACGGGAACCTATAAAGTGCTCACCCATCCCGAGTTTCACTCAATTTTTTTACAAGTCTCCTCTTATATCGACCCTCTTCCTTGCAGCGGCTACGTTGTGGAACCGGCCCTCGGCGGCGGAAAGCTTCTGAAGGTGGCCGAATGCACTTGCTGTACGTGCTGGGTGAATCAATTTGAATCTGCACCCCAGGTTTCCGACGGACAGTTCGTCAGCGGCAACCAATACAGGAATGTAAAGGTCGGGGAAGTTCCCATTAACAGCGCTACATTTTCAGATAAGTACAGGGTTGAAGTGGAGCAAATGAGTCTTTCAAAAAATTCATTCGAATTTTTCAGACTGATCCGGGCACAGAAGGAAGGAGCCTCGAGCTTATTTCAACCGCCCTTTGGTGAAATCAAGGGGAATGTCAGCGCGGTAAATTCTACCGCACCCGTAGTCGGGCTATTCTGGGCAACGTCGGTAAAGACAAAGTACCTGTTTATCACCCCGGGCGAAGTTCCCTACTTGCTTACGCCGATGGATATTATTACGGATGCGTGTACCGTATTTTCCAATTCCTCTACCACCCAACCGGCATTTTGGCAATGAGCAAGGTCCTTTTTACGGGAATCGTTTTCCTCTGTACCCTTTTTGATGGCGGTGCCCAACCAAACGTTGCGGCCCTTTCTCAGAAATTTGAAGCCTATCAATCTGCCTGGCCAAAAACCAGACTCTATCTGGCCTTCAACCAGGAGAAGTTTTCACCGGGCGATACAGCCTGGTTCAAGGCTTATTTTCTTACTGAAAATCTTACCGGAATCGCCGGCAAACAGTTGATCGATCTTACCCTGGTCAATTCCCGCGGCGAGTCAAGAGTCCGCTTCATGTTTAACGTTAACAATGGACTCGGACACAATCAACTTGCTATTCCCGATACCCTGTCGGCCGGGATTTATTTCGTGACTGCCTACAGTAGTTGGATGAAAAATTTTGACCCGGCTTTCATTTTCAAAAAGAAAATTGTGATCGTCCGGAAGAATACCCTCGTACCGGATGAAAAACCTGTACTAGTGGCAGTCGCCGAAGGAGGGCACCTGGTCAGGGATGTTTCCAATAAAGTAAGTATCCGGACGGGCAAGCCAGGATCGGCTGTGCAAATTATTGACGCGGGGGGACAGGAGATTGCCAGGACCTCCACCGACGGAAACGGTATGGCTTCCGTTATATTCAAACCCATAAGGAATGCTTCTTATTTTGCCCAACTGACCGGGGAATCAGCCCGGGCTCCCCTCCCGCCAACAGAGGACGACGGATGCAGCCTGCTCCTCACCCCTGCCGGTAAGGAGGAGCCTGTAAAGATCATTATTACTTCACCTCCGGCGTCGATGCTTCGCAATGAGCAGCTTGTCCTCATCGTGAGTTCCCGGGGCAAGATTTACCATACTGCTACGGTTCTTCAGGGAACCAAAGACGGGGTAGCACTACAACTACCACAAGATGATTTGCCTGAAGGGATTGCCCACGTTTCGTTGCTGAATCATGCCGGCAACGTACTGGCGAGCCGTGATTTTTATTGTCAAGGGGAAGCTCCGGTCCAGGCGAACATATTGGCCAATAAACATTATTTTCAAACCAGGGAGAAAGTAAAGTTGGAAGTTTCCCTTATGGACAGCAAAGGACGACCGGTAGAAGGGGAATTCGCTATCGACGTACTCAATGCCGGCCTCTTTGATTTGGAAAAGCAAAATTCAATTTCTGATGAACTAAACATTCTCTCCGGCAGGAAGGAAAGGTTTATGATTGACCGGTCTGATGCAAATTGGTTGAGCGATCTTGACAATCATCTGATTTCTGCAACGGAAGATGTTCCATGGAAGGAAATCGTGTCGGAGAAGGGAATGAAACCTCGCTTCCCTTTTGGCAATGGTGTTCGAAAAAGCGGAAGGGCCTACTACGCCGATTCCGGAAAACCTGTACCTGATTTAGCGGACATCCAGTTTTATTTTCAACGGAGCAGAATCCGGTACAAGACTACAGTAGAAAAAGGAAAGGTGTTGCTACCCATCCCGGATTTATATGGGCCGGATGAATTATTTTATCTGGCCGAAACATCTTTCTATTTTGGGGAGACCAAACATGGAGAAGATATCCCGGATCTAAAAATTGAGTGGGATGACGAACCTATCACATTGCCCCATTCCCCTCTGTCGAAGGAAATCGAAGGTCCCGATCGTTATGCTTCCTTTGTTGCCAACAGCAGGCTGATCAACCGATCGTATGGCTTTTACACGTCACCTGAAGACATCGGATCAGGCAATAGCAGCCGTATAGGAAGCAGCGATTTTGAGAAGGAAATCAAGGGTGCAGATATAACAATAAATGTTCAGGACTACATTCTCTTCCCCACGATGGCGGAACTCGTGAAGGAAGTCATCCCCTCCCTCCAACACCGCAAGACAAAAGGGAAAAGCACGGTACACGTTACCTTGCCTGAGAGGATGTGGGACGTGTCAAGCGGTGAACCGGTTTATATTATCGACGGCATAGCCACAAAGAACACGGCTTTTTTTCTTTCCCTGAAGCCACCGGACGTCCTCACGGTAAAGATTGTTTATCGCACCGAAAAACTATTGCCCCTCGGTCTCATGGGCAACAATGGGATTGTAATCGTTCAAACAAAAAAGGGAGATGCCCGGGAGCCACTCGATGATCCTGCCAAACTGATCGAGGGACTCAACAGGCCGCTTGACTTTGCCGATGACATCGGGACAGGTCCCGGTGCTATAAGGACACGGACACGGGATCCACACAGGCCGGATTTCAGATCTACGATCTGCTGGAATCCCTCCGTCACGACGGATTCGAACGGAAAGGCAACAGTCGAGTTTTTTTGCTCTGATGATATTGGCAAACTGCGCCTCCGCGTCGACGGGTTAGCGACCGGCGGAAGACCATTTTCAGCGTGGCTTGATCTGGAGGTGGGAATAGACCCTGACAAAAAATAGATCAGGTTTTCCGAATAGGTTCCATATTGAACATCACTAGTGCACCAACCAAATAGGTGGTGGAAATCAGGTAACTTTTTACTGGATAATGCAGTCGATTAACTCCGCCTTAAAAGACAGACTTAATAAAGGATTAGTTATCTTTGACCGATGTCTTCCAAAGAAATTTACCTCAAGCGCCTCAAAATAATGCAAGCAACAGCACGCAACATTAAGCCTGCACCTAAATCAGCGACAAAAGCGATTTCCCTTTCTGCAGAATCTGGTCAGCAGGCAAAAAAAGAAGTTGATTGCCAGTTCTGAGCATTATCGCCGGCCCGAATGGGGCGGGAAAATCAACCCACAGCAAAGAACTTTTAGCGGATTTCGGAATAGAGGCTTTTGACTTCGATAAGGAGTTCTATGCGATTTGGTCCGAATTCAGTTTTGAACCTTATATTGAGCAGGCTGCATTTGAACGAGCTCAAAAATTATACACTGACCGTAAGTCGGGGGCCCTGCAGAAAAAGCAAAACTTCGCATTTGAAACACACTATTATACGAATGACGTATTTTCCGCAGTGGAACTATTTCGATCCAAACAGTATCACATTGAACTGATTTTCATTTGCCTTGAAAGTGCCGATATCGCAGTCGAACGGGTAAAAGACCGTGTTGCAAAAGGCGGACGCTTCGTTGAGGAAGCCACTATCCGGAAAAGATTTGAGAATAGTCTTACCACACTGGATGGAAGCTTTGACCGGTTTGATTTGGTCTCAATTTACTTGTCGAAACCGAACGACGTGAAGGCGATTGCAATTGTAGAACCTCAGCGAAACAAAGCCATTTCAATTTCACATGTCCCGGACGGTTTGATTTCCAAATTACCGAGATTCGCCGAATTTGTTGAAAAGAATAAGTAGCCTACTGCTTAAGCACCTTTATAATCACTTGTTTTGACGTAGGCGTATTACTCTTATCCGCCAGGCTGGTGATGGGAACCAGTACGTTGGTTTCAGGGTAATAGGTAGCGGCGCAACCTTCTGGAATGGGATAGTCCACAACCATAAATTTACGCGCTATCCTTTCTATCCCATCGTGATAATTAAAGAGATCTACATGATCACCTTTTTTTAGCTCCCTCCTGTTGATGTCCTTCTGGTTCATGAATATGACCCGTCGTTCATTATAAATGCCGCGATAGCGATCGTTAAGACCATAAATAGTTGTGTTAAACTGGTCGTGACTCCGGATGGTCATCATCATCAGTTCATCCTCCTTCACCGACAGCCCCGCAAAGGTTGCTATATTGAAATGAGCCTTAGCGGACGCTGTATCAAATTGACCGTCGCGGTTACAATTTGGGAGGTAAAATCCACCGGGTATCCTTACCCGTGCGTTATAATTTTCAAAACCGGGTATGGTGCGTTCAATATCATCCCTGATCGAATCATGATGCAATGCGTATTTTCCCCAATTGATTTTGCTCCGGCTTCCAAGAGTCGCTTCTGCCAGTCTGCACACAATAACGCACTCACTCAATAATTGATTGGACACCGGTTTCAAGACACCCCTGGAAGACTGAACAACACCCATCGAGTTTTCGCAGGACACAAATTGCTCCTCATCGTTTATAGTATCTTTATCGCTTCGTGCCAGACAAGGCAGGATCAAGGCTTCTTCGCCATGTACGAGGTGACTGCGGTTAAGCTTCGTGGAGACATGGACCGTGAGGCGGCAGGCGCGCAAGGCTTCGGCCGTGAATCCGGTATCCGGTGTGGCAGAAAGAAAATTCCCGCCCAGTGCGAAAAATACCGTTGCTTTCTTTTCGTGCATCGCGTTAATGCTTTTCACCACATCGTAGCCATGCCCCATAGGTGGAGTGAAATGGAAATTTTCTTCTATTTTCTTCAGGAATTTCTTAGAAGGTTGTTCATAGATGCCCATGGTTCGATCACCCTGCACGTTACTGTGGCCACGAACGGGGCAGGTCCCCGCGCCGGGCTTGCCGATGCTGCCTTTTAATAATAAGAGGTTTGCGATTTCTTTGATCGTGTCGACTGCATTTTTATGCTGGGTAAGGCCCATCGCCCAACAGGCAATGATCTTCGTTTTATCTTTTAACAGGTGCGCCGCCTCTGTTATCTGCTCCAAACCGATACCGGAAGCCTTTATCAATTCATCCAATTTCAGTTGCCGGAGGTGTTTGAGAAACTCTTCATAACCATCCGTGCTCTTTTCTATGAATGCAAGATCAAATACGGTTCCCGGGTTTTTTTGTTCTTCCTGCAGCAATACCAACTCGATCGCCTGCAAGAGAGGCATATCGCCGTTTATTTTTACTTGCAAAAAAATATCGGTCAATGTCGTACTAAGGCCCAGCATGCCTTTTACCTGTTGTGGGTTGTTAAATGCCATGAGACCCGTTTCCGGCAAGGGATTGATGGAGATGATCCTGGCCCCGTTGTGCTTTGCTTTTTGCAGGGCAGTGAGCATGCGCGGGTGGTTGGTGCCGGGATTTTGCCCCAATATGATTATTACCTCCGCCTGGTACAGGTCTTCCAGTTTTACGGAGCCTTTGCCAAT
>Ga0193731_1000057_pt1 | contig 35020 bp, 36 predicted proteins | sample U1a2metaG_FD_144920 | JGI IMG/M metagenome (GOLD analysis project Ga0193731, IMG submission 144920) | Soil microbial communities from a riparian zone of the East river system, Colorado, United States - U1a2 | ecosystem: Environmental > Terrestrial > Soil > Riparian zone | place: USA: East River...
AAGCAGACATTTGAGAAGATTCCGCGAAGTCTCATGGCCCTGGAGAGGGGAACACATTCCCCGTGGTCAAGCCGGCTGTTAAGGGAGCTGGGACACGAGGTGCTCGTGGCGCACGCGCAAAAGGTGAATTTGATCAGCAAGAGCACTCGAAAAGATGATCGCCACGATGCACGGACACTGGCACGGCTGGCCAGAATCGATCCTGAGCTGTTGGGGCCGGTGCGGCATCGCAGCGCTAAAGCACAAATTCATCTGACAGTGATCCGGGCACGGGCGGAATTGGTGAGTGCACGAACCGCCTTGGTGGATGCGGCGCGAGGATTGGTGAAGTCTTATGGTGAACGGCTGCCGAAGTGTGGTCCCCACAAATATTTCTCTGTGGAAAACTCGGAAGGGCAGAAAGAAAGAAAGAAAAGGAGCATACAAGAAAGAAAAAGATCCCAACAGCCGAGCTCAACCGCCGAGATCAGGTGACTGCGACTAACTCCTGGCCCAAATCCCCCTGAAAGGGTGGGAACATAGGTCGATTATCAGGTAGCAGCACCTACTGAAACGAGTACACCCAACTTGCACCGAGCGACAATCGCTCAACAAAGAGTGCGGATGGAAGGGTGGCGACAGGAGCGGCTTGGCTCAAGGGCAGGAACTCACAGGGAGGAAGACAAGAACAAAAACATCCTTACAAGAAATGAAAAAAAGAAAGAAAAACATACTTGACACTCACCGGCCCTCTCATGGAAGGAGTTCAGCGAAGACATGAATTTGTTTCCCGCCTTCATACTCCGCGCCAAGCGTTAGCAGAGTTCTCTTTTACTCCCCGCATCTCTTATGGCGCTGTGGCATGAGTTCGCACCGCCGACACCGGTCAGAGACGAAACCAAGAGCAAGCCCTGTCAGTTAGGAGCCCGCGAGCCTGCGGTCCCGAGCTTGGGGCACCTGAATACAGCAAATAGCGATCCCCAGGAGCGAAACTGCACGTAGGATAGGGGACAGAGAACAACCGTTTGCCGTAAGGTCGCTCATCCTCAGTTGGATACGGTGGCTACGAAATTACATGGTGCGCAAGCACGAGCCGCGGCACCTCGCTATAATCGAAAGGCTTTACAACGAGGTGTGGCTTGACCCATTCCGTGAAACTCACGGCCATGGTCAAGGCAGCGGGTTGAGCGGCGAAGCTGAGTCCAGGGTTGCTGGATTCCGTTTTGCGCCGTTTGCCGCGGCGCCGCGGCCAACTGATCCGAACGTGCTCGTTGGTTTTGACACCAACGACGACGCCGGGGTGTATCTACTCAGCCCTGAAATGGCACTAGTCCAGACGGTCGACTTCTTTACCCCGATCGTCGATGACCCGCACACCTTTGGACAAATTGCAGCGGCGAATGCATTGAGCGATGTTTACGCCATGGGCGGCAAACCAGTTTCCGCGCTTTCGATCGTGGGCTTCCCCGACAAGGGCGATCCTGAGATTCTCGAACAGATTATTCGTGGCGGCCTTTCAAAGATGACCGAAGCTCAGTGCAGCGTCATCGGCGGCCACTCGATTCGAAATGACGATATTCAATTTGGCTACGCGGTCACTGGCATCATCAACCCGAATGGAGTGTGGCGAAATGTTGGCGCACGTGCGGGCGATGTCCTGCTTCTGACCAAAGCCATCGGAACCGGCGTGCTCTCAACGGCGCTGAAGAACGACCGCGTAACACGCGTCTCACTTCAGGCGGCGACTGTCTCGATGGCAGAACTGAACCGCGCGGCGTCCGAAGCGCTAGAAGGAGTACAGGACAAGCGAGGGGCTGCAACTCCAATTCACGCAGTGACGGACGTTACGGGATTCGGATTGCTGGGCCACGCCCGGGAGATGGCGCTCGGTGATTCGCAGCGGAATATTGAGCCCGTGTCCCTCGAGATCGATCATTCCACGGTTCGCTATCTTCCCGGAGCCGTGGAGGCCGCACGCGAAGGATTTCTTCCCGGCGGCCTGAAGAATAACCGCGATTTCATTGGCGATTGCGTGCGTTTCGCCGAAGGCGTTCCTCAGGAATACCGCGATCTTCTCTTCGACCCGCAAACTTCCGGCGGCCTGCTGATTGCTATCTTGCCGGAATCCGCAGAGGCCGCCATCTCCGCTCTCGGTCGTCATGGCGTCTCCGCGCGTCGCATCGGCAAAGTCATCAGCAAAACAAATCCACTTCTATTCATCCGTTAGAATGTCGCGTCCGGGGCGCATCGGATAGACTCTAACGATGGACACGATCACACACGGCATCGCTGGCGCATTGATCGGAAAAGCCATCTTCCGCGGCGAGGACATGTTTGCCGCGCAACCGATGAACCGCGGTCGCATCATCACATGGTCGCTGATGCTTGGCGCCATTTTTCCGGATTCCGATGTCCTCCGGGATTTTTTCTCCAGCGACAAGCTTCTCATCGTTACCTGGCATCGCAGTATCACGCACTCGCTGGTGATGCTTCCTCTGTGGACGCTGCTTCTCGCGGGAATCACGCGCGCGTTTGCGAACTGGCGAAAATGGGAAGCACCCTCCTTCCGAGCGCTGACCGCGATCTACGCGGCGGGCATTCTCAGCCACATTCTGCTCGACTTGGTGACCTCCTTTGGCACCATGATCTGGTCGCCGCTCGAATGGTCGCGCCCCGCCTGGGATCTCATCTTCATCGTGGATTTCACACTGACCGCCATTTTCCTTGTGCCTCAATTGCTCGCCTGGGTGTATGCCCACCCCGAAAAAGTAAGGCGCCGCGCCGTTGGAATGTGGCTGGTGTTCGTGCCCGCCCCATTTCTCATCGCCAAAATTGCCGCAATTGCCGGCGCGCCGATTTCCGATCGAGTTGTTTTGAGCGCCATGGTTATTCTTGCCGTGCTCTTCGTCTTGCTAGCATTCCTTGGATGGGGGTTGAAGATTCAGCACCACATATGGAATCGCGCTGGTCTTGCCGCGGCCGTGATCTACGTGGCCTGCACGGTCTATGCACACCATGTCGCGTTCTCGCGCATTCAGAAGTTTGCTGAACTGGACCACTTGCAGGTCGAATCGATCGGAGCGTTACCGCTCCCGCCATCGCTCTGGCATTGGGACGGGCTGGTTCGGACGGCGCGAGGAGTCTACGAATTGCGCATGGACCTTGCCGACAAGCCCGTAAACGATGGGGAATTGTCCGCGCTCGAGCACCACTATTACCCCGACGCCCCGCCGAATTCCTACATCGAGATAGCCACACGCCTGCCCGAAGTCCAGAAGGTTCTGTGGTTCTCGCGATTTCCCGTGACGCGTTTCCACAAGGAAGGCGATGTAGCCGTCGTCGAGATTTCCGACATCCGCTTTGTGCAAACGCGCCGCGACCGCCCCCCGTCCTTCACGTATCGCGTTCGCTTTGGCACTGACGGCAGGGTTCTGTCGCAAGGCTGGGCCGCGAGGTAGGACAGGCATTCTTGCCTGTCATTCTTTTTGCGGCAAAGAGGAACTACCGGGAAGGTTTTTTGTCTGCCGGATGGATGACGACCTGGCGGTCTTCGCCGACGCCGGAGCTTTCCGTGCGAACTCCGCTCATATCCTTCAACGCCATATGCACGATGCGGCGCTCGCGCGAGGACATGGGATTCAGGCGGAATGGCTGGCGAGAAGTCTGCACGCGTTCGGCGGCAACACGCGCCGTCATGCGCAATTCTTCAAAACGCAGCGCGCGGTAGCCACCGCAATCGATGTGGATCTTTTCATGGTAAGCAGGTTCCAGCCGCAGCGCCCTGAAGGCCAGGTGTTCGAACGCTTTCAAAAGTTCCGCGCCGCGCTCGAGGAGAATCTCTTTGTCCTTGCCGTCGAGATCGGCGAGCACTTCCGCGTCGCCGCCGGAGCCTTCTCCATCCGCTGAAACCAGGTGTACGTTCACCTTCAACTCGAGCGCGGAAACACGCACCATATTCTCCAGAAAATGACGCAGCGCGTCGGCCGCCGCTTGCCGGTCCAACTTCCCATCGCGGATGAGTTCTTGAGCCATCGGTAGTTCGAACGTTCGGAGCCGCGTCCGCCTCTCTGAAATGTTTTCTTAAGGCTTCTTCCCACGCACGATCTTTGCAGGTGCGGGCACCGGATGTGTGCGGTTCAGGTACCACTGCTGGGCGATACCGACCACGCTGCTGGTGAGAATATACACCGCCAAACCGCTAGAAATCGGCGAAATCATGAAGATGCCCGCCATGGTGATAGGCATGATCTTCATCATCGTCTGCTGCTGCGGGTCGGTCGCCGTCATCGGCGTCATCTTCGAAACGAGATACATGGAAGCGCCCATCAGCACGGGAAGAACGTAGTAAGGATCTTTCGAAGAAAGGTCCGTGATCCACAGCCAAGTCGCGTGCCGCATCTCGATGGCATAACGCAGAGCGGTGTTCAAGCCGAACCACACCGGCATTTGCAGGAACATCTGGAAGCAGCCGCCCATGGGGTTGATGCCCTCGCGGCTGTAAACTGCCATGACCTCCTTGTTCATCTCCCTCTTGCGCGGATCACGCATCGAGTATTTCTTGTATTTTTCCTGGATCGCTTTGATTTCCGGCGCCACGCGCTGCATTTTTAAGGTCGTCTTGTAGCTCGAGATGCGCAGGGGAAAGAGGAGCATATTGATCACTAGCGTGAGGACAACGATGGCCCATCCCCAGTTGGGGATGTAGTTGTGCAGCCACTTCAGCCCGTGAAAGAGAGGCTCGGCGATAAATTCTAGCCAGGTGAAATTAATAAGCCCGTGCAGCGGCGGGTTCATCTTCTTCAGGTCGTCGTAATCTTTCGGCCCAACGTACACACGCAAGGCCAGCGGCTGCGTCGAGGTCGCCGCGGCCACTTGTGGCACCGGCTCCGCCGTGTCTTGACCATTCGCATGCACGGTCCGCCAAGATTTCCAATAGCGCGTCTGAAGCGTGCCCGGCGCGGCGCCGTTTGCGGGGAGAAACGCGGCGGTGAAGTAACGGTCCTCAATGCCAACGAAATTTTTTCCACCCTGCCAAAGACCTGGGCCCCACTTATCGAGTCCTTCCAGCTTCTTGTGGGCGAAATTCGTGATCTTGCCGCCCTCACTGTAGTAGGTCGAGAGCGTTTCCACCGGCGCCGGATTCGTCACTGTTAAATCGCCGAAGCCGCCGAGCCATCCAAGCCCCGCGGTGATGGGTTTGCCGTTCAACTTGACGAAGGTTTCTATGCGAACCACATACGTGTGATCAAAGCGGAAGTGCTTGGTGACTTCCAGGTGGCCATCACTCCATGTGAGTTCAACATCGGCCGGTGCTTCGAGTGAGGTCGCCGGGGAGGAGATCTGATAAAGTCCGCCGTTCGCCGCGTTTTGCAACTGCTCATCATCGAGCACCACGGAAAAGGGCCAGCCGCCTGTTTGCTGCGATGCGTCCGGGTGGACGACATCAAGAACGCGCTGCGGCTTCGCATCATCCTTGTAATTCTTCAGCTGCCAGCTCTTCACGACCGCGCCGCGGTTCGAAATTTCCACGCGGTAGAGACTGTTTTCGACGACGACCGCGCGTTCCTGCGAATCGTTTTTTACAGTGACGCTGGCCGCTGCCGCTGGGGCAATTGTTGCCGGCGTTAGACTGGCTTCGGATGGATTCGCCGCCGGTGAGGTCGCTGGACCCGGTGTGGCCGGAGCGGTCCGCGCCGGCCGGTTTGCTGGCGTTGGCGGGATGGGCGGCTTCGGCCCGAAAAACTTCGCCCACAGGATGATCACCGCAAACGACAACAGTGAAGCCACGAGAATTCGCAGCTCCGGCGTGAACTTGTCCTTTTGTCCCGGCGCGCTCATGACTGCGCCTCAGTCTTCAGAACTTTCCGTGCGGCTGAACTTGTTGGCATCTCTTCCCATTTCTCCGGAACCGGGTCGTAACCAAATTTGCGCGAGAGCGGATGGCAGCGCAGCAGCCGCTTCAGTCCAAGCCAAAAGCCGCGCGCCATCCCAAACCTTTCAATGGCCTCGTAGGCATAGTGCGAACATGTCGGTTCGAATCGGCAACTTCCCGCGAACAAGATCGACAAATACGTTTTGTAGAACCGCAGCGCGAGCAGCGCCACGCGCACAGGAATGGATGGCTCTACACTTTGCGTGGTGGCGATTTGTGTAGGAGCGGACTGCCGTCCGCCCTCATCGCCAGCGTCCATTGCCGCAACAGAGGGAGCACTAGAGTGCGCCCCTACACGCTCTTCAGCAGCCGCAACAAATCCGCCGTCAGCGCCGCAAACGGCGCGCGCTCGACCGAACTCTTCGGGTGTATGACGATGTCCCATCCCGCGGGTATCTCCAGCCGGTGGCAGCGTACGATCTCGCGCACACGCCGCCGGATATGATTACGCACTACCGCGCCGCCCAGGGCCTTCTTGATGCTGAAGCCAAAACGGCTCTGCGGCAGTTCGTTGGCGCGAAAGAAAACTGTGAAGTGGGAACTCGAGCGGCGCTTTCCGGCGCGGTAGACGGCATCAAATTCTCCGCGCCGCAGCAGCCGCGCCTCGCGCGGAAACAGATTCCCGTGCCCACTCGAACCGGCGGTGGGCAACAGGCTCCCCGCATTATTCGGGGGTAAGCCGATGGCGTCCCTTTTTGCGGCGCGCCGCCAGCACCTTGCGGCCACCCTTCGTCTTCATGCGTACGCGGAAGCCGTGCGTCTTGGCGCGTCGGCGTTTGCGCGGTTGAAATGTGCGCTTTGGCAAAACAATCCCCCTTTGTAGTACGCGATCGCAGGGCAGTCTCTTTCACCCGCAACGGCGTAACAGCCCCCTGGCCTCTTCAGCGGCTGGTTTCGAATTCATTAGTGTATTCGACCCTTGCGCGCAGGGTCAAGAAACGATGATACGTTCACGCGCTCAACATGCTCACTGGAGGAAGGAGTGGCTCTTCGCTTTAGGGAGTTTGCGAAGTTTTTCAAAAAAGGCGGTCTCGGTTATCTCCGTAGGCCATTCCAGGCGGACTTTAAGACGAAACTGCCGTTCTCCAAATTCTTCGACGCTGATAGCTCCCAAACTACTCAAGTTATTGACGTCTCTAACCATGGCTTTGATGGGGTTCTTCAAACGCTTGTAGGTCGTCGTTAGTTGCCTCATTAACTCTTGCCATTCGATCGACTCGGCGCCCAGAAGAATTTTGAGGATCACGATTTGACGTTGCGCGATGACTCGCTGCCGCGGTGTCCGAAGCAGATTAAACAGGTCATACATGAGATTTCTGAAAAGTTCCTTCGATATTTCATGCTGAATTTCAGCAAGCAGCCTTTGGCATTGCAGGGCGATTCCTTTGAGGGCGAAGTTGAGAAAAGGAGTGAGATCGTGTTCAGCGCTGCGCGTATCTGCTAAGGTAGCCAGATAGGAAGATTTTTCATCGTAATAGTAATTCGACATCGCGATGAAGGAACTGTCACGCAACCCTGCACGCTGAAGCAACAACGCCTCAAGCGCGCGAGCTGTTCGTCCGTTGCCGTCCAGGAAAGGATGCATGGCTGCCAGATGATAATGGGCCGCCAAGGCTTGGATAAGGGGATCGTGCTCGCAGAATTCATGTTGAAGCGCGCGCGCAAGGTCGGATAAGCAATGCCGACACTCCTCTCCGCCATCCGCACCTCGGTGTTGCGGGGTTCCAAAGATAACGTCTTGATCGCTTCCGCGCGGTTCTCCGGGCTGACAGTGATCATCATCAGCTCCAGTCACTATCTTCCGGTGAATCTCACGGATGAGAATTTCGTCTACAGGTCGATCAGGAGGAATTTCGGAAATCCAGCGGTACGCGCGCACCGCGGCTCGAGCTTGTCTCTGTGAGCGCGTGCGCAACTGTTCAGGAGTTTCCCTAAGGGCGGCATCCAGCTCTCGTTCGGTGAATTCCGCTCCCTCAATGCGCGATGTACCTGCAACTTCTCTTTTCAATTCGATCTGCTGAAGTGTTTCTACCCAGCGCTTCTGGTAGGGGATGGTTTTCAGTGAAAGAACGGCTGCTTTTGCTTCAGTTAGTGCACTCGTAATTTTGACGGGATCATATTGAATCCAGCCGCGCGGAATGGAGTATTTGATCACGATCATTTCTATTGCGAATTCATTTCCATGTCAAGTCCAAGAGCACGTTCGTATGTATATGATATTATAGACGTTATCTGAACATATGAGATGGCCTACGTCAAACCAATTCCATCTCATTTCCGCGCCAGTTCCAAACCGTCTTCTATTTGCGCTGTGCTTGGCAGGTCCTCGTCGGACCCTAGTGTCCTACTTTGCGGTATTCATCGTACGCGCCGAGGAACCGGTCCACGTCCTTGCGCAGCAGATAGTACGGCGTCGACAGCCGAATCTTCGAAGGCCCCCCGCCGCGGATGCGAATTTTCTTGGTCGTCCACATCCAGTTTTCGATCTCCGTGATCTGAATCGGCGCCACGTTGACCGACGCAATCGCGCAGCGCAGTGCCGGATCGGGCGACGTCCAGGACTCTGCGCCGCGCTGCACCATCTCTTTCAGAATATGATCCGCCGTTTGACGGTGGCGCCGTTCGATCCGCTCCATCCCGATCTGATTTGCCAGTTGCACCGCCGCGCGCATTCCCCAAAGCGAGGGCACGTTGGAGCTGCCGATGCGCTGAAAGCGCTCCGCGCGCAACTTCGGCTCGTCCCAGCCGGCGGTGACGATGGTGTTCCATAGTCGGTCGATCACCTCGTCTCGCACGTAAAGAAACCCGCTGCCCTTCGGCGCTTGCAGCCATTTGTGCGGGCTCGATGTGTACATGTCGCATCCCAGCTCGTGCATGTTCACCCGCATCATTCCAACGACGTGCGCGCCGTCCACGGCCGAGAGAATTCCCTTCAAACGCGCCAGCGCGCAGAGTTCCTTGGCCGGCAGAACCACGCCCGTGACCGTGGTGATGTGGCTGAAGAACAGCACGCGCGTCCGCGGCGTGATCGCATCATTGATAAGATTCAGCGCCGCCGCCGCATTCGGCACCGGCTTTGGCAGCGTGATTTTTTTCACCACAATCCCATATCGTTTCGCGCGCAGGTTCCAGGGATGCTCGCCTCCCGGATGCTCCTGGTCGGTCATCAGGACTTCGTCGCCAGGCTTCATGTCCAGGCCGTTGGCGATGTAGCTGTTCGCTTCCGTCGCGTTGCGCACCAGCGCAAGCTCATCGCGCGTGCAGCCGACAAACTCCGCCAGCGGGTCGCGGAACTCGTTCCACGCGCCGTAACCCCAGATCGGATAATCTTCCGGATCGCTCTGCGCCATCTTTTCCGTGTCGTTGTAGCCGTCGAAAACCGCGCGCAGCACCGGCATGGGACACGATCCCACCGTCCCGTTGTTGAGATAAACCTCGTCCGCAGGAATCAGGAACTGTTTGCGCCATTCGGTCCAATACGCTTCTTCGTTCGAACCATAAAGCGCGCTGTCCGGCAGCTTCGGCGGTTCCTGTTCGAGGAGCGCGCTCCATTTCGGCGGCAAGCCGAGCGCGCTGGCGACGCCGGCAACGCCTGCAATCGAAGACAAGAAGCCACGGCGATCGATCATGATTCCCTCCACAAGGCGAGTTGCGCGGATTCTACGCGGTTACTCCGCCCGCAACAACCAACATTCGAAGCCCAGCTAATCGTCTACGGACACGAAGGCCACCACTTCGTCGCCCCCGCCCACCAAAGGGATCGTATAAGGCGAACGGTCGGGTGGTTTGACTCGCACCTTCGCTAACCTTTCCCTTTCGTTCACCGCCATGGCGGCGAACGAAGATCCTTCTCATTGGGCGTAGAACTTCAGAAAGCCGCAGTTCTTGCATCGATTTGCCTGCACGGGAACGCAGTCTTTCCTGTCGACTTTTAAACCGCCAATCCATCTCTTTTGAGGGATGCCCTCACCCATGTTTGCTGCAACACTGTTGCCTCGCTCACGTCAGCAATGAATCCCGCCTCCATCTCTCCTCCGCACTCCCGGCCCATATACCCTCCTCGACCGCTGGAGTCATGGACGCAGTATCAACAACGGCAATCAATTTCACAGGCGTCTAAAGTCCATATTCCTATACCTCCTTTACCTGCCACACCTTGGAGAACGCCGCCCATTGCCAATGCCGCAACCCTTACCGTCTGTGCACACGGCCCCGCCGTCGCGCCGATCGCCCGCTGCCACCGTGCCAGCCTCGCGCTAGCGAAACATTCCCCGGTTATCTCGCGCTTTTGACTTTTCCTCTTTCGCGCCTCGGCGCCCATCTCCGCGGATCCCGCCAAGCGTCACACTCTCCGTCGCGGTGTCGTACATTTGAGCGAACTGTAAGCCATGTTTCTATTTGACTTACATTCTATTGGGAGGTATACTTTGTCGGAATCCTGGGAGTTCGCATGAAGACCGAAGTCTCCACTGTCACGACCAAAGGCCAGCTCGTCATCCCCGCAAAACTTCGCCGCAAGTACTCCATCAAAAAAGGTACGCAGGTGGCCTTCGTCGAAGAGGAAAATCGTCTCATTCTCCAACCGCTCACTCGGGAATTTATCCGCAGTCTCCGCGGGTCCCTCAGCGGCGAACCATCCACTCTCAAGTACCTGCTCGAAGAAAGGAGGCGCGATCGCGAACTGTAAAGCGCCCGAACTATGAAACGCATCGTCCTCGACGCCAGCGCCCTCATGACCTTCTTCGAGAACCGCCCCGGCGTGGAAAAGGTCGAGGAGCTCATTCGCCTCGCCGTCGAAGGCAAACGCCAATTATTGATGTCCGTGGTGAATTGGGGCGAAGTCTACTACTCCACATGGCGCACCAAAGGCCCCGGCGTCGCCCGCAAAGTCACCGAGGACATCGCCCAACTCCCCCTGGAAATCGTGGCCGCCGACCTCGAATTGACGCGCACCGCCGCCGAACTTCGCGCCGAGCACAAACTCCCGTACACCGACGGTTTCGCCGCCGCCCTCGCCCTCCAGCGCAAAGCCTCCCTCGCCACCAGCGACAAGGACTTCGCTCACCTCGAGAAAAAGCTCGACATCCTCTGGACTGTTGGACCGTGAACGGATGAAGGATCTTGCCAATCACGAAATTGCGACCCATCTCTCATTGGCCGGAGCTTGCGGACCGGCCTGGAGGGCGTCTGTTCCAACGCTTCCCGTTAAACCTTCAACTGTCGACTGTCAATCTCCTGTCGGCCACCCTTCCACGGATCACAGAACACGGATCACGAAGCACCAGGCTTTCCCGACCTGTTCGGGGGCCGTTTGCCGAATTCATTACCTGTCCGAAGGGAGTGCATCGAACGTACTATTGGAACCGGCCGGCCTCTCCGCCAAACTTTCTTCAGGTCACAGTTCCGTCGTTTACGATTACGGGGAGGGTATGATGGGTAAGTTTTCTCGTAGTTGGCAGCTCGTCATGCAGAGCTTCGCCATTCTTCGTTCCGACAAACAATTGATGCTGTTTCCGGTGCTCTCGGCTGTTTCGTGCTTTGTTGTCACGGCCATGATTGCCACTGGCGGCGCGTTCCTCCTGCTGCCGGCGAGGGCCGCGGCCATAGCTGCCGGCGAACGCTTCAATCCGAACCAGTCGCCGATGTTCCTGCTCGGCATGTTCACTTTGTACGTTGTGAATTATTTCGTGATGGTGTTCTTCAACGTCGCCCTCGTGGGCGTCGCCAATAGCCGCTTGATGGGCGGCACGTGGACGTTCCGCGACGGCATCGAACTGGCCTGGGAGCGCAAAGGCACGATTCTTCAGTGGGCGCTCGTCGCCGCCACCGTCGGCGTCATCCTGCGCACTCTGGAAGAGCGCCTGGGCCTGATCGGCCGCTTGATCATGCGCATCATTGGCATCGTCTGGACGCTGGCCTGTTACTTCGTGGTCCCGGTGCTGGCATTCGAAGACCTTACCCCCATCGAAGCGGTGAAGCGCTCCTCCAAGCTCTTCCGCGACACCTGGGGAGAAAAAGTCGTCGGCGGCTTCAGCCTCAGCCTCGTTTCTATGGTTCTCATGTTGCCCGGCATCGGTTTGTGGCTTGCTGCCATGTTTCTGGGTGGCATCAAGGGCCTGCTCGTCGGCACGGTGTTGATGATTATTTACTTTCTCTTGCTCTCGGTTTTCATGTCTGCAGTGGGAGGCATCTTCAACGCGGCGCTCTATCGTTACGCCTGCTTCAAGCAGGTGCCGCCGGCTTTTGATCATGACTTGGTCGCTTCAGCCTGGACGCCGAAGAGCTAACCTCTTCCGTGGCGGGCACGCCGAACAGCGGGGCGCCCACCACGAATTTCTGAGCAAGCCCGCTGTAACGGGGGCCGCTTCGGCGCGTCTTAAGATTCCATCGAGTGTTGGCCTTCTTTTTTTTGCCGGGTTTTCGACGAGCGTTGGTAGACGCGACAGCACAAGCAGCGCGCGCTTAGAAATGAAATTTCAAGCCGCCGCCCACGGTGCGTGATGGCGCGTACTGGATGGGAATCTCTTCGCTCTCTTTGGCGATTTTGTAGATGCTGTTGCTGACGTTGGTGAGATCGAACTCAAGGTCAAAGTAGCGTGGCTCGGTCTTCCAGAGCGTCAGTCCCGTCGCCAGGTCTGCCGTAAAATGTTGCGGCAGGCGCGGGCCGTGCTCGACGATCGTGCCGCTGCCGTAGCGCATCGCGCTCCCCGCCCAAAACCCCCGCCACTGGTTGTGATAAAAAATCTGCGCTGTCCCCGTGTGCGTCTGGTCAAAAGCCGGAATGATTCGCTCGCCTGCGACCAGCGGGGCATCGCCGGCGAATCCTCCGGTGATCGGACCGTAAAAATAAGTCTTCGCCAGCGCATACTGGAATCGCGCTGAAATTCCCAGACGCTCGAGTTGACGCATGTTTGCAACGAACTCGATGCCTTCGGAACGAGCGGCATCGAAATTGATGGGCACAAAAGTCCGCGAGATCGAGATTTCGTGGTTTTCGAAACTGTTCCGGCCGGTGTGCAGATAAGCATTCAGCTCCAGGCTTACGCGCGGCGCCACCTCCTGCGCCCAACCCACTTCGTAGTAGCGCTGCGTGTACGGCCGCACGTTGCCAACACGCTGGCTCGGATCGACGGCGTTGTGCCCGATAAAGCTGGCGAGCAGCGAGTATTCGATTGGTGGCGGCGAAAACAAGCGATTGTACGCCGCGTGAATGACCGACTTCGTTTTGTTGATGTGGTAGGCCATGCCGAGGCGCGGGCTGGCTTGCTGGTCCGCGTCCACGAGGTCGAAATGGTCGTAGCGAACGCCCAGGTCGACGGTCAGGTTGCGAACCGGCGAAAAATGGTCCTGCACGTAGAAGCTGGCTTGCCCGCCCTTGCCCCAACCTTGAAACGGAGGGAAAACCTCGGGGTCACCCCGGCCGTCGAAGAAGAAGCTTTCCCCTTCGCGCAGCTGGACGAGGTCGATTCCCGCCTTGAAGAAATGGCCGCGCCAGGAGTGCGAGAGGTCGCTCTTGATGCCGAGCGTAAAGGATGAGCGCGACGCCGACGAAAGTGGCGTGACCGGGTCGCTTGTCGGCAAAACCTGATCGGAACTCGTACGCTCGTAAACTGAGGTGTGCAGCAGCGTTTGCGCAGAAAACGTGTGGAGCCATCCGAGGATGGCCGTGTACTGGCGAAGATGCCGCTGCGCATCCCGGCCGACTGCCTGGTCATCGGTGATATTGGGCTGCTGAAAGTTCGCGCCGGAGCCCATCAGCAGAAGTTTAATTGAGTCGTTGTTTCCGAAGCGCCAGTCGAATTGCGCGGTGGCGCGAGAGCCTTTGCCAAAATCAAAGAGCTCCTTCGGCTCGGGCGGGTCAAGATAGCGCCCGGAGGTGAATCCGTCTACGAAGAAGTAGTAGCCCAATCTGCCTGTCTGCCCGCCGTAGTCCGCATTGAGATCATAATTATCTACAGTGGCGCCGCGGAAATTCACGTCGCCGTGTCCGGCGAGCTCGGCGCCGGAGCGCGTCGTGATGTCCAGCACGCCGCCGAAGCGGTTGCCGTATTCGGGCGGGAATCCGCCGGTCAGCAGGTCCACGGTCTCGAAGATTTGCGGGCTCACGCCGGGAGAAAATTGCGGTTGGGCGTTATCGAGGAAAGATACTCCGTTGACGAACTCGTGCAGAGAGAATTCGGTTCCGCGGACGGCCAAAAAATTGTCGTGGCTGTCGCTGGCACCAGGCATCAGATTGTTGACGAGGTCGTTCGTGCTCTCCAGCATCGGCTCAGGCAGCCGCTCGAGGTCCTGCCGCGTGAAGGTGTAAGAACTCCCGGTTTTCTCAGGATCGACGGTCAGGTAGTTGGACTGAACCTCGACACTTTGCCGCACGGTTTGTTTTTCTTGCAAATCCACGTTGAGAGAAATCGGCTGACGCGGGCGCAGCACAAATTCGTAAGTAGCCTCGAAGTAGCCCGCAGCCTCCACTCCCAGTGTGTACGCCCCGCCTTCCACGCCTGAGAAACGAAACTTTCCATCGCTGTCCGAGACGGTGGTCAGAGCAGTTCCCCCATCCTGATGTTGCAGAGAGACCGACGCTTTGACTACGGCGCGGCCCGAACTGTCATGCGCCGTGCCTTCGATAGCCGTTTGGCCGTAGGCCGTTTCGGAGATGAGCAGGATGAGACAAACGACGCGCAAGCACCAAAAAGACATACAGAAAGTGCCTCCCTACGATGATCTCGGTCCCGTGCGGGCAGGACGTGCGCGAAAAGCGATAGTCTACCACAGCCTTGCGCGCCCTCACCGTGGCCCTCCGCGCCCCTCGTTCGAACGTCGCGACGCTCCAACCTGATATGCTTCATTCCCCAGCGCGAACGCCGATCGTTGCCATGACTGACAACCGTAATCCCGAAGCCGCTTGGACTTATCACGACGCAACAAAACATTCCTACCCCAGTATCCGCACCAACCCTCACTTCATGGACTGGTCCAATCAGCCTCTCCCTTTCAAGATTTATCCCACGCTGGAACCGTCACACTTGCCCGCCGAAATGCGCCAAACCGGCGTCGCGGCCCTCTCCGCCATCGCCGAAAGCGTCCCCGCCCGCACCTACGCATCTCCCGATCTGGAAGCGGTAGCCCAGCTCCTCTACCTCTCCGCAGGCATCACCCGCAAGAGAAAGTATTCCGGAGGCGAAATCTTTTTTCGCGCCGCCGCCTGCACCGGCGCGCTCTATGAGGTCGAGTTCTATCTCGTTTGCGGTGCCCTCACTAACCTCGATGCCGGCGTCTATCACTTCGCCCCCGCCGAATTCGGCCTCCGCCTCCTGCGCGCAGGAGATTACCGTCGTGTCCTCCTCGAAGCCACCGGCGATGAACCCGCCAGCGCCCTTGGTCTGCCTGCCCGCGTGGTGTGCGGCTTCGTAGACGCCAGCGTCAATCGCCTCCTGGATGTCGATCCCCAGCGCGAGGTGGCCTTCTCCCTTGTAGCCCTCGGCCACGTCGCGGCTCCCCCGCCGCCATCTCCTGCGGAAATTCCCCCGCTTCGCCTTGAAACCGTCCTGCTCTCTCAACGCGAAGTGGACTATCCGCTCATGCGAGAAATGCACGCCGCCTCTTCTCTCGATTCCCCCGAGGAAGTGGAAGCGTGGCGCGGTCAAACTCCTGTTAGAGACTTTCCCACGCCCACCGGACCAACCGTGCAACTCAATCCCTTGTCAGATGCCGAAATGCCCCGCGATCCCATCGAGCAAGTCATCCAACGCCGCGGTTCCACCCGCAAATTCGCCCGCAGCTCGATCACCCTGCCGCAACTTTCCACCACGCTCGACCGCGCCACCCGCGGCGCGCCCGCGGATTTCCTCGATCCGCCCGGAGCCCAGCTCAATGATCTCTACTTGATTGTCCACGCTGTTGAAGGGCTCCCGCCCGGAGCCTACGTCTTCCATCGCAGCCGTGGCGTGCTCGAGTGCTTGAAGCAGGGAAATTTCCGCGCCGATGCCGGTTACCTCGGATTGGAGCAGGATCTGCCCGCGGACGCCGCCGTAGCCATCTTTTTCCTCGCGGACTTGCGCCCCATCCTGCAGCGCTTCGGCAATCGCGGCTATCGCGCCGTGCAACTTGAAGCCGGCATCCTCGGCGGCAAGTTCTATCTCGCGGCCTACGCCCAGCGCCTCGGCGCCAGCGGCCTCACGTTCTTTGATGACGACGTCACCCGCTTCTTCTCTCCCCACGCCGCAGGCAAGAGCACCATCTTTCTCGTCGCCCTCGGCCACAGCGCCAAACACAAACCCGCGTGATCGGCCCTGAAGCTTGCCGCCGCTATCCGCGTATAATGTGCCCTCCACACAAGGAGCTTCCCATGAAGCGTGTTTTTAACCTATTTCCAACCCTAGCTGTGCGCGGCCTGCTTTTCTTCTTTGCTTCCTTTTCGGCCGCGGCGTATGCGGACACAGCAGACAAGACCTTCGTCTCTCGCACCTCGGAAATCGATGGCGTCAAGCTGCATTACACCATGGGTGGTCATGGCCCTGCGCTAATTCTGCTGCACGGCTAGGCGGAGACCTCACGTATGTGGACACCCATCCTTCCTCTGCTCGGCGAGAAATCTACTGTGATCGCGCCGGACCTGCCCGGCATTGGGGACTCGGAGATCCCCGCGAACGGTATGGACATGAAGACTGCCGCGATCCGCATTCATGCGCTCGCCCGCTCGCTCGGCGTTCAGAAAGCCAGTGTGGTTGGGCACGACATCGGCCTGATGGTTGCCTATGCCTACGCCGCGCAGTTCCCTGCGGAAGTGGAGAAACTGGTGGTGATGGATGCGTTTCTCGCCGCCTACGCCCGCCCGGGACGCATGCGCGCGGGCTGGGCCTACTTCGTTTCGTTCCCCCAAGCCGCCAAGGATTTCGCCCAACTCTCTCAAACCAAACTGACCATGCCGGTCCTGTCCATTGGCGGCGAGAAATCCTTGGGAGAGTTCCTTGCTCAACAGATGAAGCTGGTGGCCTCAGATGTCAACGGCGTCGTGCTCAAAAACGCCGGCCATTGGATCCTCGAGGAAAACCCCAAGGAAACCACCGATGCCCTCGTAAAGTTTCTATGAAATCCACGGCTGAGACGTGTTTGGCTGATGACAAGGCGCCCAGCGATCCTCTGCCCCGCTTCGCGCCGGCTCCACCCACCCGCGATTTGCGCATTTCTCTTTAGTAGTGGCCGCCTTCATAGGCGGGTGCCTTTTCCTTCGGTGTAGCGGCAAGATGCATCGCGCCCTCTCCGCCGAACTGCCGATCAAGCCGTCTTCCCGCGCTTCAACAATTGCTGCTTTGTACTCCCCGTATTCCAGGCGGGCGGGTCACTCGCGGGAAAAGACTCCAGGGACGCTTCTTCCACAATGTCCAGCACTTCTTCCTGCGGAGGAGGCTCGTGCGGATCCATCGGCGCCGGTGGGTTCTCTTGAGTATGCTTCGCCATTGCAACCCCGATTCTACTCCGGCTTGCATCCGAAGTGATATGTCCACTGCTGTCCTGAATTGCCTCGCCCCGCGCACACGTTTGACCCGGCACGATTCGAAAGCCTAATATAGATTTTCACCACTTGCCAATCACGAGTCGGTAGTTACAAACCATGTTTGAGAACCTTACAGAAAAACTGCAACGCACCTTCAAGAACCTGCGCGGACAGGGCAAGCTCACCGATGAGCACCTAGACACCGCGCTCGCTGAAATTCGCGAAGCGCTGCTCGAAGGCGACGTCAACGTCGGCGTGGCCGACGAACTCCTCGCCAACATCCGCGCGAAAGCCATCGGCAGCGAAGTCATGCTGCAACTTTCGCCCGACCAGCAGGTCGTCAAGGTCGTTCGCGACGAGCTCGCCGCCATGCTCGGCAAGCACGCCAAGCCGATCTTCGCTTCGCGCCCGCCTTCGGTCTGGATGATTGTCGGCTTGCAAGGCTCCGGCAAAACCACCACCACCGGCAAGCTCGCCAAATGGCTTTCGCAACATGGCCACCGTCCGCTCGTGGTTTCCACGGACGTCTACCGCCCCGCCGCGCGCGAACAGCTTGCCCAAGTCGCGAAAGCTGTCGGCACCGCGGTCTGGCCCGGCGCCGGCACGGACAAGCCGCTCGAAATCGTCAAAGGCGCCATCAAGGAAGCAAAACTTTCCGCCAGCGACGTTGTCCTCGTGGACACCGCCGGTCGCCTGCACATCGACGATGACTTGATGAACGAGCTCAGCATGCTGAAGAAAGAACTTCAGCCCAGCGAAATGCTCTTCATCGCCGATTCCATGATCGGCCAGGACGCCGTGCGCTCCGCCGGGGAATTCCACAAGCGCCTCGGCCTCACCGGCGTGATCCTCACCAAGCTCGATGGTGACGCACGCGGGGGCGCTGCGCTGAGCATCGGCAAAGTCACCGGCGCGCCGGTAAAGTTCGTCGGCCTCGGCGAAAAATACGACGCCCTCGAAGGTTTTTATCCAGAGCGCATCGTCTCCCGCGTTCTCGGCATGGGCGACCTCATGTCGCTCATCGAAAAAGTGGAACAGACCGTCGATAAGAAGGCCGCCGCCGAACTGGAGCGCAAGCTCCGCAAGGAAGATTTTACGCTCGAGGATTTCCGCGATCAGCTCAAGCAGATTCGTAAGATGGGCCCGCTCGAAAAGATCGTGGACATGCTCCCCAAGATGGGTGCGCTCCAGAATCTTCCCAAGGATGCGAAAGTCGACGAAGGCCTGCTCACGCGCGTCGAAGCCATCATCAATTCCATGACCAACCAGGAACGCCGTGATCACAACGTCATCGACGGCAAGCGCCGCAAGCGCATCGCCAAGGGCAGCGGCACCACCGTCCAGGACGTCAACACCGTCCTCAAGCAATACCTGCAAATGCGCACGATGATGAAGCAGTACGGCGCCCTGGCCGCCCGCACCAAAATGAAAGGCCTCGGCAAACTCGCCGGCCTGTCCTAGTAGAACAGGCTTTAGCCTGTGCGCTCTTGATTTGTAGTTTGGCCTCTTGGGAGCGAGGGTTTCTTGGGCCGCGAGCGAATCAGTTTTTCGTAGAAACGAAAATGTCAGCAACCTGCAGCGCCAGCTTCTCCGGTTCGAGGTCGGTGCGATTGCAAAGTGTAATCACGGTCAAGCCGTCACCGTCGGTGAAGCGTTCGATCACGGTGCGAAAGCCCATCGTGGTTCCCGTATGCCACATCCGCTGGCGCCCCTGGTAAGGATCGAGAAACCAGCCGAAGCCATAAACAACGGGCTTGCCGGGATGCAGATTGTCGTCGTTGGGTTCCTTGGGCCAGTGGGGCTTCGATCCGTCGGCAAGTTTCACCGGCGTTAACGCAGGCTGAAATTCTTTTTCGCTCAGCAAAGGGTGATTGCGTAATGCGTCATCCCACTTGGTGAGATCTTCGAGATTGGAATAGATTCCGCCATCACCAAGCGTCGCGGAAGTTGCGCTCTGATCGGTTTCTTTGAACGCGTCGCCTTCTTTGGAGTGACCGAACGCGCGATTCACGGCTTCATTTTTTCCTTTTTGAAAAGCGACGGTGTGATTCATTTTCAACGGCGCAAAAATTCTTGTCTGGAGGAATTCGCCGTAAGTGTTTCCTGAAACTTTCGCGACGATGAGTCCGAGCACAACGTATCCGGAATTGCTGTACGACCAACTTGTCCCCGGCGCGAATTTCCCGTTTGTTTCTTTTTTCAACAACTCCAAGACTTCGGCGTCTTGAATTTGTTTTTCCGCGGTCCAAATTGTTCCTTTTGATTTTTCAGCAGCGTCCATCAAGTCTTCGTAATCGGGCAATCCGGAAGTGTGGTTCAGCATATTGTGAATCGAGATCGTTTTTCCATATGCAGGAAAATCGGGAAAGATCTCCGGGAGCGTTTCGTCGTAGCGAAGTTTTCCGTCATGCACGAGCAGCATGATGGCCATCGCGGTGAATTGTTTCGTGAAAGATGCCAGCCGAAAATTCGTGTGCGCGTCGATTTTCGCTTTTGTGCGGAGTTCACGAACGCCGTAGCCGCGTTCGAAAACGGTGCTGCCATTCTTGCGCACCAGCACCGCGAGCCCGGGCGCATCAGAAGAAGTCACGCGGGAAAATACCGCATCGATCTTCTTGGCCGTCGGCGCTTCCGATGACTGCGCCGGTGTTTCGGCCGCCGTTCCCAGAGTGAGCAGAGCAACGATTACGATGATGAGCTTCAGCTTCACCAAGCCTCCTTCGAACGCGCCGCAGCATACCACTTGCACTTCACTTCGCGGGCTGATTTGGCCTCCCCGCGCGCCAGAGAACCTCTGGCCGCAGCCTGATCGAGGATCCCTCCCTCCCTCCCTCCCTCCCTCCCTCCCTCCCTCCCAGTTCGTGCCCCTCGCCGAAGATTGTGGCCTAATCATTCAGATCGGCCGTTGGGTGCCCATTACCGTCAATGTTTCCGCCGTCGAATTCCGCGATAAGGGTTTTGTCGAAAGTGTCCGGAGGACACTCTCGGAAACTGGCTTGGAAGCGCAGTATCTCGGACTCGAGCTCAGCGAAGGCGTTCTTATGGAGGATGCCGCATCCACGGCCACCATACTTCAAGAGCTCAAAGTGATGGGAGTACACCTTGCGGTGGATGACTTCGGCACCGGCTATTCCAGCCTGAGCTATCTCCGGCAGTTTCCCATTGATGTCTTGAAAATTGACCAGTCTTTTGTCCACCAGATCCCTGCCGATCCCGATGACTCTTCGATCGTGAGCGCGATCATTAGCATGGGAAAGAGCCTCAAGCACCTGGTGGTTGCCGAGGGCATCGAAACGCCAGAACAGCGGGCCTACCTTCAGGCCCAGCGCTGCGCGGAAGGACAAGGCTAGCTCTTCAGCCGGCCCCTGGCCGCCCCCCAATTCGCCCAATTGCTGCTGATCGGGATAGCAGAAACTGTCGTCCATGGAGGAACCGGACCTCGTTGCTCCCCTGAGTGGCTGAGAGAATATTCGAAAATTTGCGGCCGAGCTTCTGCATATCCGCCAGGTGGTTTTTCTGCTGAAGAACAAGATCACCCATTTCGCGAACATGGCGTTTGAGTATCTGACTCTCGCGGAATGCTGCGGAGCTGCGACGTTCGATGCTTTACAGTAAACCAGCGCGCCTGATTGTCCGGCCGCCTTGTCCTGGCGATAAGAGAATCCGTCAACAGTTATCCAGCCTTTCGAGCGTTTCAAGCGGAGTTGTGCGGTCAAAACAAGCCGATTTTCGACGGGCTTGCGCACGAAACAATCCGTATTAATACGATTTTATTTATCGTTTCTAGTTACATTAAAGTGAGTAGCGGTCTAATTTAAGTACTGTGGCATACCCGCAGTCCAGAGTTTTGGATTCCGGAAACAAAGGAGACTACGTGCGGTTTTGTTGGAGTGCTTTCTTCATCTTTGCTGTTTTTCTACTCGCGGCGGTTCCTTCCCCTTCGCAAGTAACTGCAAGTTCCAACGCGGGAGCCGACCCAGGGTACTTCGCAAGCTGGTTCAGCCGCGTAGATAGGACGCAGGCGGAGCAGCCTCATTGGGCTACGCCTCTCGCCACGACAACACCGCGTCTGGAAGAAGAGTTTCGCTCCGACACTTTCTGGCAGACAAACAACAGCGGCATCACGACTGAAAACCATGGGGCAGCAAAGGGACTGGAGCTAATCCCCGCCGAACGCGTTGAAGTGATCCTCGTTGCCCCGCCCGCCTACATGGTGCATAACAATCCCGCCGTGCAGGATGGATTTGGTGATTGGGGTTTTCTGATAAAGTACCGGATTCTTTCCTCGAATGAAGAACATGGAAAGTACATATTAACGGCGTTCTTCCAAACAACTTTGCCCACGGGCCAGTATAAGAATGGGGCGACCGACGCGATCATCACGCCCACGATCGCCTATGGGAAGGGCTTCGGAGCTTTCGACCTTCAAGGCACGCTGGGCGTGACTTTGCCGACGGGCAACGAAGCCAAGATTGGCCGCACGTATCCGTGGAACAATGCATTTCAGTATCACCTTTATCGAAAGTTCTGGCCGGAAGTGGAAGTGAACTACACGCATTTCCAAGACGGCCCGGACAACGGACAGACTCAAGTTTTCATGACCCCGGGTCTAGTCATCGGAAGAATCCATCTCTGGAAGAGATTGGCGCTCACAGTGGGTGGGGGAATCCAAATCGCCACGACTCACTTCCACAGGAACAATCACAACGGTATTTTTTCGGTGCGCTTCCCATTCTAAGTACGGGAACGAAGGCCTAGATTGAAATAGTTGACAGCAACCGGGTTTTTCATAATCTAATCCGGACGCTGCCCGAATGCTAACAGGCCGCGGCTTTCAATTGTTTAACCGCCTAAGCTAACAAGAACCCCGCCTCTCTTCCGCACACTAAATAGCTCCGAGCCATTTGACGGGGAAGTGGCCGGCCAGGGCATTTGCCAGTTTTTCATCGGCAGTGACCAATTGCGCCTCTGCTTCCACAGCAAGTACAACGTAAATGCTGTCGTAAACACTCCGCCCATGCAGGACAGCTTTCTTGAGAGATGGATACAAGAGGTTTAGGGAAGAAATCGTAGGAATCTGGTAGTCAAGCAGTGCGGCCAGCGCAGTAACAGCGGTCTCCTGGGTGCAGCGGCCGCGGCGGACGGCCTTCCATAAGACATTCGTCAATTCGACCCAGAAGAAATCGGGAACAATCAGGTGGATTTTGCTGTCAAGCCACCTTTTCAGGAGACGTAAAGCCTGGTCGCGAAATGGCTCCTCAGACCCAGGCAGTACCCACTTCGCGGCGACACTGGCATCCACGACAAATACATTCACCGTTTGCGATCCTCACGGATCATTTCCTCAGTTGAGGGGAACGGACCTGGCGCAGGGGAGGGTGTAAACCGCAATTCTTCAAGCTTCTTCAGAAATTCTCGCCGGGCTTTTAGTGTTTTCTTGGTGGGGATATTCTGTTCCAGGAGCAGCAGAACCTCGGCGGCGATGGAACGGCGCTGGCTGTGAGCGCGCTTGCGGAGGGCTTCGTAGAGGTCATCGGGGACGTTTTCGACGTAAAGAGTAGCCATAGGGATATCCTAGGAAAATCCTATGTAGATACTAGGGAGATGCTAGTGAGTTCCTAGGCTGTTGTCAAGCGGGAGGAGGATCTTCCTTGGATCTTCCTGAGTACCGCCCGGCAAGGGCGCTCCGGCATGCGCTCACGCGCTCACACTCTTCCGTTGCCGCCGGGAGCGGCGGCAGGCTAGAATAGGAAGGTTCAGGAGGACTGACTTAGTGTTAACGATTCGTCTGGCAAGGATTGGCAAGAAAAAGAAGCCCTTTTACCGCGTGGTGGTCATCGAGAGGACCCGGCCGCGGGACGGCCGCGTGAAGGAAGCGGTGGGCACGTACGATCCGCTGAAGAAACCGGCGGAGATCAAGCTCGACGCAGAGCGCATCAAGTATTGGATGGGACTGGGCGCACAACCCAGCGATACGGTGCGCAGCTTCCTCCGTCAGCAGAAGATTGCTTAGTCTTGGCGCCTCCCGGAAATTTGCGCGTCCTCCGGTTTCACCGGGGGCGGCATTCCCAGGTACCCTATGAAGGAACTGGTCGAAGCCATCGCGCGGGCCCTCGTGGACCATCCCGAGGACGTGCAGGTGAAGTCCGTCGAGGGATCGCAAGTCACGGTGCTGGAACTGCGGGTGCATCCCGAAGATCTAGGCAAGGTGATTGGGCGGCAGGGGCGGACGGCCAAAGCCATGCGAACATTGCTTGGCGCGTCGGGGATGAAGCTGCACAAGCGGTTTACGTTGGAAATCCTTGAAGATTGAGCGCTTGACGATCATGGTTTCCGTGGACCGCTGGGCGGTCCTACTTCCCATTGAGCCCTGAAACTCCACGCTGGGTCACCTGCTGGCTGAGCCAGAATCATCGCGGGCAGGCGGTGTTTCATCTCGAAGGCGTAAATTCCATTTCGGAAGCCGAAAAGTTCCGCGGGCTCGATGTGTTGCTACCGTTCGAACAGCGGATGGCCCCGCCTGCGGGACAATATTTTGTGTCGGACCTTATCGGCTGTTCGGTGTTCGAAAATCCTGCCGTGCCACCGATCATGTCTTCTTCGCCGTGCTCGATTGGCGAAGCGCCGTCTCTTCTCGGGACAATCCGCGATGTGCAATTCCCTGGGGAAGAGATTTACGGGACGCCATTGCTGGAAGTGGAGACATCGGGCGGGGAAATTTTGATTCCGCTAGCCGTGGATATCTGCACGAAGATTGACACAAAGGCGCGGCGGATTGATGTGGTGCTGCCGGAAGGGCTGCGCGACCTAAATCAGTCCGAGCGTTGAGAAGACCGGGCGGAAGAAACAGGCGGGCCGCTCTATCAGGCGTCAATCGTAGTAACGCTATACGCGGGAAGCGTGATGGTCAGCGACGATCCGCTTACCGGCATCGTTCCAATAGACACGGGCTGGACGACGGTCTGCCCCGCGCCAGAAGCAGCCGTCATCTGATAGAGGTGAGCGGTGCCGTTGAGAGATTGGCCGTCGATGGCGGTCACTTTGGTGGCGTTGGAGCGATTGATGGCCACGAAGACGAACCGGCCCGGTGTGGCGCTGTCCGAACTCGCGTAAACGACCACGTCTTTCACGCTGCTGGAAGTTGTTTGCAGCGAAGTGTCACCGAAATTGGCGCTGGCCCCGTCGAAGCCGCGGAAAGCGCGAAATCCAGCGAGAGCATAGGAGTAAGTGCCTCCCGGTGGCCAGAAATTCGCTGCGAAAACGCCTTCGCTTCCGAAAACGCCGAGGTTATCGGCCTGCGCAATTGTTCCGGCAATGTGGTTGAAGCCTCCGTTTTCGTATTCCGTTATCGCAATCTTCATTCCCGGATTTGCCGCAGCGATCTTGGCTTGTAGGCGTCTGAGGATGTAGATCGTCGAACTTCCTGCGCCCCGGTTGTTGCCGGTCCCATAGGCGCCCCAGCCTGCCAACACGACTATCAGCAGAGCTATAAGCAACAGACAATGAAGTCTCCTTGAGAGGATCGACAGCGCCATTGGGCAACTCCCGGAGATTGAAATCGACTCTATCTGCCAAGCATAACTCCAAGATTAGGGCAATGAGGAAGCGCGAAGAACCTGTTCGAAGGAACAGAATTGGACCATGGCACTTTCTGGCAGCTACGTTTCCTAGCTCTCACTCGGATCGAACGCGGGTTGGTTGCTGGACCCATGACTTGGTGGGAGTGAGCATTTACGAGGATTACCAATTGGGCCGCAAAGCCTCGGCGTTTTAGGCCGGGGATACAAGGCCCTCCCTGATTGCTCGGCTGCATTGTCCTAAACTCCTCTCCGTCCAAAAGACCTATGGGCGGGCAGCCCAAAAGTGAAGCCTCTTCGTTGTCTTCCGCTGAAGTAAGGCGGCTGTGGGAGGAACCCACCGAAACCATCCCGCAAAACCAGCGGGAGGCGCAGGAATCGCAGGAATCCTCTTCCTTTTAGGGAGAGGAGGATGTCAACGTAAGTAGTGTTTCAAAATTTGATTGAACAGCTTTCCGACATTTCTTGGCGCACCCTGTCCGGGTGAGAATGAAAGACTTGGCGCCAGAAGTGTTCCTCGCCGTCCCGTGTCTCAGGTGCGGAGCGGCTTCTGGGAAGCGCTGTATGCTGCACTCAGGCAGCCAGCGCTCCGAACCCCATGTGGACCGGAAGCTTTCTGCAGCTGAGGCGGTTGAATCGAAAAGAATTCACCGTGGTACTCGATTTTGAGAAATCCCCTTGTCACCAGTGACCCGACTGGCGGAGTGTGGCTGCACTTCTCCGCCCGTAGATCACCCGCCTAATCCACTGGCCCCACCTCAAGCTACGCTCGAAGCCTCCCTCCTGTTTGCTACACTGGCGGCAGATGCGATTTGACCTAATCACCATTTTCCCGGAGTTCTTTGCCGGGCCGTTCGATCACGGAATACTTCGGCGCGCGAGAGAAACGGGGCTCGTCGAGGTGAACGTGCAGAATCTGCGGGTATTCACGAAGGATCGTCATCGCACCGTGGATGACCGGCCGTTCGGCGGTGGCGAGGGCATGGTGCTGAAGCCAGAGCCGCTTTTCGAAGCGGTGGAGTCGCTTCTCGGTCAGAGTGTTGGGGACGTGAGGCAACAAACCGCGCGCGATCCAAGAACCGCGATCGTCTTGATGTCCGCGGCCGGAAGAGTATTCAATCAGGAGACCGCGCGGCGCTACGCGCAGCTCGAGCGCATCATTTTTATTTGCGGGCGATATGAAGGAGTCGACGAGCGCGTGGCGGAGCATCTGGCGACGGAAGAAATCTCGATCGGCAACTTCGTTTTGAGCGGCGGCGAACTTCCCGCAATGCTGGTGATTGATGCCGTGGCGCGTCTGATTCCGGGCGCGCTTGGGAACGAAGCGTCCTCGCAGAACGAATCGTTCAGCGAGAGTCTGTCTTCCGGGGCAACGTTTCCTCCAGCCGGGGCGCAGCATCCCGACAAGGTCCCCGGGATGCTCGGGGCAGGCGGGACAGGTGCTGCGCCCCTACAAGCGGAGACCGCGGATGCGCTTGGCCGCATGAAACTCGAGTCACCGATTACGAATCACGTTCTGCTTGATTTTCCGCATTACACGAGGCCGGCGGAGTATCGCGGCTGGGGCGTTCCGGAAGTGCTGATTGGCGGCAATCACGCGGAGGTGGCGAAGTGGAGGCGCGCCGCGGCGCTAGAAAAAGCCAAGCGCAATCGTCCCGACCTGGTTTAACGCTTTGCTGGGCAGGATCCGGAAGCCACGCGTGTCGCGGTGACAGGAGAATAAAAGCGCGCCAGATCCGGTATGCTGAACCACAAGGCAGAAAACCGTTGATGAAAACCATATGACGCTGGAATTCGAGGATACTGCAGGTTAGAAGAACGCGGGCAGAACGAGCGGCCGATTTTGAATTGCGACGAGAGCGATTTGAAAGGGATACGAGAGGCTTCATGAGCACGGAAACGAATGGGAACCGGTCTGGGCTCGAAAAGCCCATCGCCATTTACTACGAGCATCCGGACTGGTTCCGGCCGCTGTTTCAGCAGCTGGATGAGCGCGGCGTGCCGTGGCTGAAGATTGATGCGCGGCACCACAACTACGATGTTGCTTCACCGGAACGAGAATATTCGCTGCTGTTCAATCGCATGAGTCCTTCGGCGTGGCAGCGGGGACTGGGGCACGGGATTTTCTATACGCTCAACTACCTTGCGCACCTCGAAGGTAAGGGCGTGCGCGTCGTGAATGGCTACCGGTGCTTCAATCATGAGATTTCAAAAGCGCTTCAATTGACGAACCTGGGAAAACTGGGATTGCCGTATCCGAAAGCGCGGGTCATCGATCATCCGTCGCAGGCGCTCGAGGCAGCCGAGGCCATCGGGTATCCCGTGGTGATCAAGCCGAACATCGGCGGCAGCGGCGCGGGAATCGAGCGCTTCAATTCGCAGGGCGAGCTGCGCGCCGCAGTGGAGGAGAATCGCCTTTACTTTGGCATTGATTCCACGGCGCTGGTGCAGGAAGCGTTTACGGCGCGCCATGGAATCATCACGCGCGTAGAGGTTCTTGGCGGGAAATTTCTCTACGCGATCCAGATTCACATCACCGGCGAGAGTTACAACTTGTGCCCGGCGGATATCTGCCAGAACACCCGAGGCGAAGAGCTGACGCGCATTGCTTGTCCGGTGGATGCGCCAAAGAGCGGGATGAAAGTGGAGGGCTACGAGCCGCCGCGGCAGGTGATCGAAGACGTGGAGCGGATCGTGGAACTTGCCGGCGTCGAGGTTGGTGGCATCGAGTATGTCATTGATGACCGGACCGGGCGGCAGCTTTATTACGACGTGAACGCGCTTTCGAATTTCGTTGCCGATCCGGTGCGCGTCATCGGCTTCAATCCTTACGCGCGGCTGGCTGACTTTCTCATCACGGAGGCGCAGCAGCAACAAGAGAACCGCCCGGAACGCGCGGTGGTGAGCGGCGGAGGCCCGCGATGAGATACGGTTACTGGCTTCCCGTTTTCGGCGGGTGGCTGCGCAACGTGGAAAACGAAAACATGGAGACGAGCTGGGCGTACGTGAAAAGGCTTGCGCAGCGCAGCGAACGAATTGGTTTTGACCTGACGCTGATCGCCGAGCTCAACCTCAACGACATCAAGGGCGTCGAAGCGCCTTCGCTGGATGCGTGGTCCACGGCCGCGGCGCTGGCCGCGGTGACCGAACGAATCGAGTTAATGGTGGCGGTGCGGCCGACGTTCCATCTTCCGGCGTTGCTCGCGAAGCAGGCGGCCAACATCGATCAGATCAGCAATGGGCGGCTCACGCTGAACGTGGTTTCCTCGTGGTGGGCGGACGAAGCGCGCAAGTATGGCGTCGCTTTCGAGCAACATGACGACCGCTACGCGCGCACCAGCGAATGGCTCGACGTTTTGGATGGAGTATGGAAGCAAGACCATTTTTCGTATTCCGGGAAGTATTATCGCGTGGAAGACAACGTCCTCGAACCGAAACCGGTGGCGAAGCCGCGGCCAACGCTTTACGCCGGCGGCGAATCTCCCGCAGCAAAAGAGCTGATCGCCGAAAAATGCGAGCTGCGGCGCATCACGGATGTTCAACAATCCGCCGCAGGCTACGCAAATTACCAGCAATGGCTGGCGGGAACGCAACTGGAGCAGCGCGTTTCGATGGAAGATTACTCGGTTTCGAATCGCGGCCTGCGGTCTGGGCTAATTGGCACGCCGGAACAGGTGGCCGAGCGCCTGACGCAATTCGAAAGCACCGGTGTTGATCTCGTGCTGCTGCAATTCAGCCCACAACTCGAAGAGATGGAGCGCTTCGCTCAGACGGTTATTCGCCGGAATTCATCAGTCCCGGCCTCGGCCTAGCCGCGGAAAAGAACGATTACCGCTGATGGCGAAACGTTGGAAACGTCACCGTTTTGCCGCGAAATCCGCTAGGTAAAATGTGACGATTTGTCTATAATTATGGATTGCGTCTGAAGAGTTGGCCCCGCCAGAGTGGGTCTAAGAGGAAACAGGAACATGAATCCGGTAATTCGTAAGCTGCATGAAGCGCAACTGCGCAAAGACCTACCCGAGTTCCGCGCGGGCGACACCGTGCGCGTTAACGTCCGCCTGCAGGAAGGCGAAGGCGAGAAGGTGAAGGAGCGCCTCCAGGCATTCGAGGGCGTGGTGATCACCAAGAAGGGCCGGGCGTCCAGCGCCACCTTCACGGTGCGCCGGGTCAGTTTTGGCGTGGGCATCGAGCGCATCTTTCCGCTGCACTCGCCCACGATCAGCTCAATTGAAGTTGTCGGCAAGGGTAAAGTTCGCCGGGCACGGCTGTATTACCTGCGCGATCTGAAGGGCAAGGCCGCGCGCATCAAGCGCGCAGGACGCGAGGAAGTGGCGGCGGTGGCGACCGCAGGAGCTGAAGCGAAGGTTTAAGAGCAACCACAGCGTTATGTTGAAATTAGCGAGAGAGGCCTCGGCAGACTGGGGCCTCTTTTTATGTAGCTCCGCCATTTGCCGGCGGGAGATTCAGCACGCAGAGAAGAATGACCCTGACGGATCGATGGTCTGCAGTAGGGGCGCAGCCTGCTGCGCCCCTACTCGGCAAGCAAAGCCAGTTTTGAGGATTCTTGCTCTGTCTTCCGCGTGACACACAACCGCCCGTGCAAAATCTTCGCTACGGCTGGACGTTCGTGACGCCCTCTGCGCCGGGCTTCGGGAAATGCTTTTCGTACCAGGCGATGCAGCGGTCGATGGAATCGATCTGATGCTTGGTTTCGGCTAGACCGTGGCCTTCGCGCGGATAGCGCACGAAAATTGCCTCCGTGCCCACATCTTTCAGCGCGATGAAGAATTGCTCGGCCTCGGCGATGGGCACATCGTTGTCATTTTCGCCGTGCATCAACATCGTGGGTGTGTGCGCGGCAGCGACATGCTTTAGGGCGGAGCGTTCCCACGCGACGTCCATCAAGTTTCCCTGATGCAGGAATTGGCCGAATTCCATTTCTTCATACTGATTGTAATAGGTCATGTAGTTGTAGCTGACGAGGTTGGCAATCCCGGCGATGGGCACGGCGGCCTTGAATTCATTCGTTTGCGTGATGAGCCAGTCGGTGAGTTGACCGCCGTAGCTCACGCCCTCGATACCCAGTCGCTCGCGATCGATCCACAGGTAACGGCGCACCGCCGCACTCACCGCGTACAGAACATCTTGTCCCTCGTTTCCGTCCTGATCGCCGAAGACGGCGATCAGGACGGACGGCGAACTTCTGTCCGTAACCCGTGGAGCCGCGATAATTGACGTTCAGCGTGGCCCATCCGCGCGCCGCGTAGACCTGATTTTTGAAATTGAATGCCGGACCATTTTGCCCGTGCGGCCCGCCGTGAATATTGACGATGAGAGGATGTTTCGATGTGGCCGTCATCCCCAGCGGCTTGGTGAGAAACGCTTCAACTTCGAACTTGTTGTCGTTGCTGATGAACGTGAACGACTCGACTTCGGCAATCGGTTTTCCCGCGAAGAGTTGCGTATTTAAGTCGGTAATCTTTCGCGGCGCGCCGCTGGCCGTTTTGAGATAGAGTTCCGTCGCGTCCAGTGACGATGCGAAACTGTACGCCAGTGCCCCGTCCTTGCCGACGGACCAACTGGCGACGATGCCGGCGTCCTTCACTACGTATTCCGCCTTGCCGCCCGAGATCGGCAACCGCACCAAGTGGTTACTGCCGCGCTCCTGAAGAGTGAAGTACACGGCGCTGCCGTCCGGCGCCCAACGCGGCGCACCCTGGCGGTTGTCCAAGACGGAGCCGATTTCGCGGCGGTCGCTGCCGTCGGCGTTCATCACCCAAACGTGGGTGTCTTCCATGGTCGTCTCGCGGTCGGTCACGCCGCGCCTGGTGCCGCGATAGACGATGTGCTTGCCGTCCGGGGACCACAGCGGCTCGTACTCGTTGTATTCCGTGGCGGTGAGGCGGCGAATGCTGTTGTCCGCAGTCTTTAAAGCGAAAATGTCGTAATTGAAAAACTCATCCTGATTCGGCTCGCGATTCGAAGCAAAGAGAATCTCCTTGCCGTCGGGCGACCAGTCAATCGAATGCTCGTCGAAATTGCCTTGCGTCAACTGGCGCACCTGCTTTGTGGCCACGTCCACGGCAAAAATGTGCAGCCGCTGATTGTCGTTGAACCTGGTCATTCCTTCGCCGGCATCGGGTTTATAGAGATACCGGGTGATCACCATCGGATCGCCGGCTGCTTCCGCCGCTTCCGGGCCAGGAGTCGAGGAGATGAACGCGAGCTGCTTGCCGTCGGGCGACCACGTCACGTCGTTGCCTGTGCCCGGCAGCGGGCTGTTGGTGCCGCTCAAGGAGGCAAGAAATGTGACATCTGAACCGTCCGGCCGCGCTATGAACAATCCGCCCTTTTCACCCTGATGCCCCTGAAAGGCCAGCCATTTGCCGTCCGGCGACCACAGCGGACCGCCGCCGGAGTCTTTTTCACCGCCCACGCGGACAGATTTCTGTGTGACGACGTCCATGAGCCAGAGTTGGCCGTAGGGACGGCCGAGCCGGTCGCGCATGGTCACGGTATAGGCGATGCGCCGGCTGTCGGGTGACAGCTCGACGCTGCCAACGGAGCGCAAGCGTGAAAGGTCGCCACTGGCAAGACCTTGCGTAGAGCCTGATGGAGCAAAGACGAATAAAGCTGCCGTGCAACAAAGAAAGAAACCGGCTCGAAGCAAAACAGACTGCAAGTATCGACGCATGGCGCTCTCCCTTGTCTCTGTAGTAGGTGCACGATTTGCCCGGCCATCCTAGGCCCGGTGCGCGTAGCGGTCAACTTGTCTTCTGAGGAGAACGGTGTCCAGCGCGAGGAGAACACTGCGAAGATGCCCTGCCTCCGGCAACACTTGCAGATTTAACGCGTTCCGGAAAAGACCTTCCTGTTGACATTCAACAGGAAGGTGCCTATGCTCCTGTTGTTTATCTAAAGGAGAAAACATGGCTCCTCCGCGCGGGGAAGTTTTGCAAGGCACGCTCGATCTGATTGTTCTGCAAACCCTTCATGCCATGGGTCCACTGCACGGCTACGGCATCGCCCAACGCGTCCAGCAGGTTTCTGAGGATCTGCTCAAGCTGAACCAAGGGACTCTCTATCCCGCCTTGCTGCGGCTCGAGCAGCGCGGCTGGATCTCTTCCAAATGGGGCGCCTCAGAAAATAACCGCAAGGCGAAGTATTACTCGCTCACGCGCGCCGGGCGCAAACAGTTACTCGCCGAGACCGAGAGTTGGGAGCGCATGACCGCGCTCATGGCACGCCTGCTCGGCGATACGGAGGGAGGCTGATATGGAGTGGCTCCGTGTTTTCGGCGCGCGTTTGCGCGGCGTTTTCCGCAAGCGGCACCTGGACGGAGATCTTGACGCCGAACTTCGGTCGCATCTGGAGATGCTCGCGGAGGAAAACATTCGCCGTGGCATGAGTCCGGTGGAAGCCCGCCATGCCGCACGGCGTGAATTCGGCGGCGTCGAACAAGTCAAAGAAGACTATCGCGATCAGCGCGGCCTGCCCTTCCTGGAAACGCTCTTGCAGGACGTCCGGTACGCACTGCGTACGCTGAGCAAGAGCCCAAGCTTCACAGCTGTCGCCGTCTTGACACTCGCGCTGGGCATTGGTGCGAATACTGCAATTTTCAGCGTCTCCAATGCGGTGCTGTTGAGGCCGCTTCCTTACCAAGATCCAGAGAAACTGGTGCGGGCGGATGAATTCTGGCCACGAATGAACGACACTGTTGTGCCCGATCCAGATTACACCAACTGGAAACTGCACAATCAGAGCTTTGAAGAGCTGGCCGCGTACAACGGCGGAGCTCAGGTGAACCTCACGGGCGCGGGAATGCCAGAGCGTCTCGAGAGCGTCTCCGTGACCGCGAATTTGTTGTCAATGCTGGGCGTGCACGCGGCGCTTGGGCGAACTTTCTTGCTGGAAGAAGCGCAGCCAGGAGACCATTTCGTGGCGCTCCTCAGCGACGTGCTGTGGAAGGAGAAATTTGGCGGTGATCCAAATATTCCTGGCAAGTCGGTGACGCTCGATAAGCAAAGCTACACGATTATCGGAGTCTTGCCACCGAACTTTCGGTTTCCCGACCGACGGGCAAATCCACAGATTATTCTGCCGTTCAAGCTTCCACCGGCGGTGGATTGGACCACAAAAAGCTTGGCGCTGACCCGGGTCATCGGAAGATTGAAGCCAGGCGTCAGCCTGAGGCAAGCCAACGTGGAGCTCGTCGCGCTTTGCCAGCAGGCCGACGCCAACATCCCGGCGGTGTACCTTCAGATGAGAGAAGGCTTGCAAGTGCACGTAACTGGGCTGCACGAGAAGCTGGTAGGAGATGTGCGGCCTTCGTTGCTCATGCTCGTCGCAGCCGTGGCCTTCGCCCTCTTGATCGGCTGCATCAACATCGCGAATCTGCAGCTTGCGAGGACAGCGAGTCGGCAGAAGGAGCTTGCGGTTAGAGCAGCGATCGGCGCCGGGAGGGTGAGATTGTTGCGGCAGTTGCTGACCGAGGGCGCCCTGATTGCGACTGCGGGCGGAGCGGCGGGATCGCTGGTTGCTGCCGCTGGTGTGCGTCTGCTGCGCATCTACGCCCCAACTAGCTTCCTGCAAATTGGCTCAATTACGATGGACAGGCGCGTGTTGAGCTTTACGTTCGGTGTTACGTATTTGACGGCACTGCTTTTCAGCGCGGTCCCTGCCCTGAGAGGCTCAAAGCCAAACGTTAATGCATTCTTGAAGGAAGCGCACTCCTTCACCCAGGGCGAATACGGACAACGCATGCTGCGAAGCGCGCTGGTAATTTCTGAATTGGCGATGGCGGTGGTGGTGCTGGTGGCCTCGGGTTTGTTGATCCGTAGCTTTGTGCGTCTCTCGAACGTTGACCCGGGATTCGATCCGAGCAACCTGCTGACAATCAGCACGGCGTTGCCGGAAAGCAAGTACGCGGCTCCTGCTCAGCGGCGTGAGTTCTTTGAACAAGTCCTGCAAAGAATCAGCGCATTACCGGGAGTGCGGTCCGCGGCACTCACAAGTTCGCTGCCGCTGACGGACTATGCGCAAATAGATGCGTTCCTCGTGGAGGGAGAACCGGACAAGCCCGCGGGCGCGGGACCGCTGACACCTGTGGAGCACGTCAGCCCAGGTTATTTCAAGACAATGAGAATCCCCCAGCTTGAGGGACGTGTTTTCGATGACGCGGATTCGACGCCGGGAATTCACGCAGTCATCCTCAACGAGGTGTTTGTGCAGCGGTTTCTTTCGAACGGCGATCCAATCGGAAAGCGCATCCGCTTCGGACCGCCAGAGAGTCCATGGACGACGATCGTCGGCGTGGTTGGAAACGTGAGACACGTCGGGCTGGACCGCGGGCCAGAGCCCGAGGTGTACGTGCCGTACGCGGCAGACCCGGCGTTGACAGCGATGCTCGTAGTGCGGACAGAATCCGATCCGCGCAGCCTGGCTGCCGCCGTGCGCGAACAGGTAATCGCGGTGGACGCGGAGCAACCGGTATTCGGCGTCTCCCCGATGGAACAGCGCCTTGCGGACTCGATGTCAGGCGCCCGATTCAACACCACGCTGCTTAGTTTCTTTGGACTTGTAGCCTTGGTTCTCGCATCAGTCGGAGTGTATGGAGTGATTGCATATTTCGTTTCGCAGCGAACGCATGAAATCGGAATCCGCATAGCGCTCGGAGCAAGTGGCCGGAACGTGCTCAGGATGGTGATGGGTCAAGGAATAGCGATGACCGCTATCGGACTCCTGCTGGGACTCGGCGGAGCGCTTGCCGTAACGCGTTTTCTTTCGAGTCTGTTGTTCGAGATACGGCCAAGCGATCCGGCAACTATCGTTGGCGTTATGGCCATGCTTGGCGGTGTGGCCCTGGCTGCGTGTTACCTGCCCGCGCGTCGCGCCATGCGTGTCGACCCCATGGTCGCCCTGCGCTACGAATAAATCATGCCGCCTTCGGCGTCACAAGCGAACCATGAAAATATTCTCGAGAAGAGGTATCTTGGAGCACCGTCAAGTGGACGAAGGCCGACCTATTCTGGCGCG
>Ga0193731_1000059_pt1 | contig 34761 bp, 58 predicted proteins | sample U1a2metaG_FD_144920 | JGI IMG/M metagenome (GOLD analysis project Ga0193731, IMG submission 144920) | Soil microbial communities from a riparian zone of the East river system, Colorado, United States - U1a2 | ecosystem: Environmental > Terrestrial > Soil > Riparian zone | place: USA: East River...
ACAACGACGAGCTCGGCTCGGCGATCGTCACCGCCCTCAAGCAGCGCAAGTCGGAGATGACGGCCTTCTCCGAATTCACGATCGAGCGTTCCCACACCGGCTCGGCCGAGAGCTACCGCGTCCAGGTGATCACCGAAGAGCACGGCACCGGGCCGCACATTCACATCGGCGTCAAGCGGGTGTCGCTGTGAGGCGCCCGGAGAACAGAGCGGCCGCGCATATCCCGGTCGCGCCGCGCAAGCGCCTCGAGCGGATCTCGGCGACGATCAAGGCCCGCAAAAAGAACCGCGAACGCAAGCGCCGGCTCAAGCAGGGCCACCGCGCCAAGCGGGAAGCTCGAGCGATCCGCCGGCTGCGTCGCGAGGCCAAGCAGATCCTCGCCTTCCTCTCGGCGCCGCGGGTGATGTTCGACTCGGTCACCGTCGCGGAGATCCCCGCCGACTCACCCGCCGCGCTCGGCTACGTAGGAGGCTCCTGGCCGACCTTCGAGAACGGTGAACTGCGCAAGCGCTGCCCGCACGCCCGGCTCGTCTCGGTCGCCGTCTCGACCGCCCACGAGGCCGAGGAGCTCGACATCGAGCCCGGTGACGCGAGTCCCAACGACGCCCCCGGCTTCGTCCGCCGCGAACACGGCAACGGGGTCGAGCGGCCGGGCCTCTACGCCGCGGTGTCGGAAATGGTCGACGTCCTCAACGCGCTCGATCAGGCTGGCATCCACCCCGACGAGTACCGCATTCACACCGCCCACATCGGGGCCGGGAAGCACCTGTGCGGGCCGTCGACGTGCGGCCTGCTCTCGGTCAAGGCCCACTCGACTCAGTGGACCTTTACCAGCGGCGGTCACAACCGCGACGAGTCCGTAGTCCGGCCGGCCTTCTGGGTCGGTCGGTAACCCAGCAACCAAGGAGACAAGATGCTCAACACCATCATCGACAAGGTGCAGGCGACGTTCCCACCGAACCGGGTGGTGATCCTGCTCGCCGGCCTGATCACCGCCGTCTCGAGCACCGCCTCGGCCTGGCTCGCGGCGCACTTCCCCGGCCTCAACCTGGGGACGGTGGAAATCGCCGGGGTGCTCGGGGCGGCCGCGCTGATCACGATCCGTCTGCTCGACCGCTGGATCGACCAGTGGCAGCACCACGAAAACATCAACGTGCAGGCCGACCTCGAAGGACAGCTCGACGGCTTCGTCGACAGCCCGGAGGCGCAGGCCTTCTTCGTCGCCCTCGGTACCTTCCACGGCCTCGGGGAGGCGCTCGCCACCCTGCGCTCGAAGGTCGAGACGGGTGACCTCTCCTACGAGGAGCTCGCGCAGGAACTCGGGCACTTTGGCCAGGTGATCTCGGAGTTCATCGCCGATCACCCGGTCGAGATCCCGCCACCCGCAGTAGCGGTAGCCTCTCCTCCCGCGGAGGCCGTTCCTCCCGCGGCCCCGCAACCTGCCGAGTGAATCGGGCGCAGTTCGTCGTCAAGGGGCATCCCGCGCCGAAGGGCTCGAGGGTGTTCCTTGGCGGCTCTGCGTCCAAGGAGTCGAGCGACAACTGCAAGCCCTGGGTTGAAGCGATCGCGATGTCCTGCCTCGGGCAGCGGCCCAAAGGCATCGGGCTCCTCGAGCCCCCCTACGAGGTCGGCCTGCGGTTCGTGATGCCGCGGCCGGCGGGACCGAAGTACGACTGGCCCTCGGCGGACGGGGATCTCGACAAGCTCGCTCGAGCGGTCCTCGACGGGTTGACGCAGGGCGGGTTGATCGTTGACGATCGCCACGTGGTGCAGCTCGACTGCTCCAAGGAGTTCGCCGGCCCTGGCAAACAGACCGGAGTGTCGATCGTGATCCTGTAGCCTCTTCTTCTTCGGGGATTCCCTTCGGGATCTCGTTCATGCGGCACGAGCCTCTCGCCTTCGGGCGGGGGGCTTTTGTCGTTCTGGGGCGCTGCTACGCTCCCCGGCGAGCTAACGGTCGAGCCTTGGGGTGATCGGGTTCAGTCCGGTGACAATCACTCACCGGGGCACTGTCCGCCCATATGCACTCGACAACTTGTTTCGAGACGGGGCTCCCGCGAGGGGGCCTCTTCTCGTTCTACGCACTTTGCGGGGTCGACGGAGGCGCGTGTCCACATACTCGGGTAGGTTGCCTCAGTCCCATTAACCAATCCTCCCGAAGGGAGCAACATATGAAGTTGAAAGTGCAGGTAGACGACGGCGGCGGCGCCTATGTCGCGGCGATCGACCCGGCCTCGGGCGAGCACCGCAAAGCGGCCTCGATCGGCAAGGGGCAGGAGCTCGAAATCGAGCTCGCCACGGTGACGGGGTTCGACGACATCAGCTTCGGCGAGGTCGTCGCGACCGGCGTCGACGCGCCCGGCGGTGGCAACGAAGGCTCTCCGGTCGAAACGCCGGCAGATCCCCCGGCGCCCGGCGAGCCGCCCGCACCGGACGCACCCCCGGCCGGCGAAGGCGACCAGGGCGGCGGCGAAGAGCCGGCACCGTCGACGTCGGCCGCGTCGGAGAAGCCGCTGTACCTCGTCGACGGCGAGACGCAGCCGGTCGGCTTCGAGGCCTCGGGCCTCGAGACGCCGAGTGGGCAGACCCTCTACCACTTCGCGGGTGACACCGCGGGGCAGTCGGCGACGGGCAATGCCGACGCGGTGAGCGTCTACGCCGACGCCGACGACAACGAGAAGCCGGTGCAGCCGGCGGCTCCGGCCGAGTCCTCGGCCTGATGCACCCGAGCACCGAACAGATCCTGCGTCACTTCGACTACGACCATCTCCCTGAGAAGTTGCAGGAGGTAAGCCGGCCGATCTGCGAGCTCGCTCACCAGATGGCCAAGGATCTCCCGAGTGGTCCCGAGCTGACCACCGGGTTGCGCAAGTTGCTCGAGGCCAAGGACTGCCTCGTGCGCGCCGCGCTGTAGTAGCCTCACCGACGACGAGCCGCCCCGTCTCTCCCCCTGGTACTTAAGGCCAACGGGAGAGCGGGGCGCTCGCCGTTCTGGGGGGTAAGATGCCGGCCATGCTCAACGGCTACGACATCGTCCGCACCGACCGCCAGATCGAAATCCTCTGCTCGACCAACGGCGAGTGCCGTGCTCGAGCGATCCTCGAGAGCCACACCGGCCAGATCGAGCACGTCGACGTCGAGCCCAGCGAGTTCGGCCGCGAGGCGATCGCCATCCTGGCGATGCTCTGCATCCCGATCTCTCCCGCCGACTAGTCCGGCCCGCCGGACTCTTCGCACTTCCGTCCGCCGGCTTCGGTTCCCTTCGGCGATGCCGTCGCAGGCCGAACAGAACCGCACCCTCGCCGCGCTCGCCCTACTCGCCGAGATCCGCGACACCGGGAAGACGTCGTCGAAGAAGGGCCTGGCGATTGCCACGGCCCACGGCCACGTCTACGACCCGCACGTCGACGGCCGCCGTCGCCTTACCCCTGTGGGGCGGGCAAAGCTGGCAGCGGCGCAAACTGCCGCCTGAGCTCGGCGACCAGGACGACACCCTCTTCGCCGAGGGCGTTGCCGTGGAGAGCGAACCAGCGCGTTCCCTCCTCGTTGACGAGTTCGACCGTGTAGAGGCGGTCGCCGCCACTGCCCCGGATCGGCTCCGAGTAACAGTCGAGTAGGTCGCCGGGGCCAGCGGCCAGGACCGCCAGCATCAAGAGTCGTGCCTCCTCGACGGTCACGCCGGCCAGCGTCGACCGGCCAGGAAGGCGACGAAGGCGACGAAGAGGATCGTCACCCCGAAGCGGAAGTCGCGGCTGCCCCACTCGACGGCAACGAAGGCGATCGAGCACATGCCGATGATCGACAGCCTGGGGATCTCGGCTCTCACTCAGTACCCCCGCTCTTTGTAGGTCACCGGCTGCTTCGAGAGCGGCCAGTCGGGCGGGTAGACGTCTTCTTGGAAGCCTTCCTGGCCGGCGCTCCATTCGTCTTCGTCGACGGCCCACCCGTTGTCGACTTGCAACCGCTTCCGGTGGCCGCGGTGCTCTTCGGCGAAGACGCCGATGCCGGCGCTCTCGTGGCCGCGCAGCATCCCCATCTGCACTTTGCAGTCGAGACACCGCGCGGCCAGGTTGAGCCCCACGGTCAGCCTGCCGGTGAGTAGGTCCGGCCGTCCTTCTTGACGATGCCTTCCTTCTCGAGATCCCCGAGGAGGCGGTAGAGGTAGTTCGGCTTGATCTTCATCGCCTTGGCGATGTCGGACGCGGAGATCCCCGGCGTCTTCTTGATCAGCTCGACGGCCTGATCGGCGCGGGTGCCGCCGACTCGGTTGCGGCGTCGACGACGCGGCTGGGTGGCGCGTGCTGGCGCTCTGCCGTTGCTCGAGCCGAGGGCCTCCATCGCCCTCTCGACGCGGGTCTTCTCCTCGTCGAGCTCGGTGAGCCGCGTGCCCAAAAGCTCGCGGACCTTCTCGGTAGTTGCTGACATCTTTGCTCCCTTCGGTTTGCTGGGGCGCGAACCTTACCCTATTCGTGTACACATGGTGATACTCTGCCGCCGAGTCGCCGGCTACAGGAGCCGGGGCCTGACCGAAGGAGATCCCATGAGTCGACCCGACCTCACCACCCCCTGGGCGGATCGAGGAGAATTGCGCAAGCTGCTCCTCGCCGCCCGCGACGTCAACCCCCGCGACTTCCTACTCGTCGCCCTGCTCGGGCTCAACGGCCTGCGCGTCTCCGAGGCCGTAGGAGCCAACGTCCCCGACCTCGGCAGCTCCGGCGGCCATCGCACCCTCCGCGTCACCCGCAAGGGCTCCAAGCGCGGCGTCGTGCCCCTGGCCCCGATCGTCTGCACGGCGGTCGACGAGTTCCTCGCAGGACGCTCTGTAGGGCCGCTCCTGCCGCGTCTGCACAGCTCGGGAGTGGTGATGGACCCCTTGGCCGGGATCTCGCGGCAGACGGCCTACGAGCGCATCCGCTTCCTCGCCGATTGGGCCGGGGTCAATCCCGAGCTCTCGCCCCACTCGTTGCGCCGCAGCTTCGTCACCCTCGCCCTACAGGACGGGGTGCCGCTCCATCAGGTGCAGCTCGCGGTCGGCCACTCGAACCCGGCGACGACGATGATCTACTTCAAGGACGCCGCCAACCTCGACGACAATCCAACCTTCGAGTTGGCTAAGTCTCTAGTTGGAGTGGAGGCTTAGGGTGAGGGAGAACCTGCCGCCTCGCCAATACGCTGAGCAGGTACTCGGGAAGGGCGCCTCGAGCGAGCAGCTCGACGAGCTCTTCTTCCGCTTACACGCCGCGGCGCATCCGGTGGTGAAGCACGACGTCGTCGCCGAAGTCGAGATCCGGGGGGTGTGGTGGCACAACCTCAAGCGCTGCACCGTCGAGATCTACGACCACAACCCCTCGACGTTCGACGGGCCGCCGGCCGCGACGATCGCCTCGGGACAAGCGCTCTGCTCGCCGGGTGACCAGTGGAGCAGGAGCCGCGGTGTGACGATCGCCTTCGGGCGGGCGCTCACCAAGCTCCGGCTCGAGGTCGAGGGGGTGCGCCATGCCGCCGCTGCCTAGAGGCACGTGCATCGCCTGCGCTCGAGACGTCGCCATGCGCAATAGCGGCGTCACCCGCGAGCACAGGCACTACAAAACCGGCCGAGTCTGCCCCGGCTCGTCGATGCGCTCGAGGGAGCGGATCGACGCGAGGGCCGACGCCAGTGACCGCGAGCGCAAGGTCGCTCGAGCAACGCCGATTGTGCTACTTCGACCGAAGGGTGAGAGCCTGACTTGACGCCTAAGGTCTGATTGCTATAAGGTTCCCGCGTCGTCGGTGCTAGGGGCACCGACCTTGAACGAGGAGATCCAAAATGAGCAACGCAGCAACGCTTGATTTCGAGAAGATCGGTCGCCGGTTGATGCACCCGACGCAGCAGGCGATCCTCTACGCGATGTCGGAAGGCGGGGGCCAGGTGCTCTCGCCCAACCTGCTCTCCGCGCAGCTCGGCGAGGCGCTCGGAAACGTCAGCTACCACGTGAAGGTGTTGGCCGGGCTCGACGGCACCGCGAAGAAGCCGGGCAAGTTCACTGCCCACCCGCTGATCGAGCTCGTCAAAACTGAGCCGCGCCGCGGTGCCGTCGAGCACTTCTACGCCCTGGCGCCGTGAGCGACCGGCCCTTCGACTGGCGCCGCGATTGCCCGCTTGACGTCGCTCGTCGGGTCTTCCGGCCGATCGCCGGCAGCGGCCGCGGGAAGGAGATCTCGATCGCTCCTCGCCGCAAATTGCAGGGTCGCGACTTGACGCCGCGGTCGACGTCGACGTAGGTTCGATCGGCCTCAAGCTAGCTCCCCTGCCGCAACCACGGGCCGTCCTTCGGGGCGGCCCGTTTTTCGTTCCGTCCGCGGAGCCGCCTAGCTTCCCCGCCGTGATTCAGGATCACAAGATGCGAGGAGAGCGGTGACGCGAAAGGCCGTCCAGTTCGACGACCCCGTCCTCCAAAAGGGCTTCACTCAAGTCCCCAACGTGATCCTCCGCGACGCCTCTCTCTCGGCCGGCGCGCGCCTTACCTACATCATGCTCTCGAGCTTCGCGTGGCAGACCGACGAGTGCTGGCCGGGTCAAACGACACTCGGCAAATTGGTCGGCGTCGGGGACCGCCAGATCCGCAAGTACCTCGGCGAGCTCGAGCAGGCGGCGTTGCTCGAGGTCACCCAGCTGGGGCTACAAAAACCCAACCTCTACACCCTCTTTGGTGCCGATCCTGACCGGACCTGTGGTTCCGGTCCAGACCGGACCTCTAGTTCCGACGAAGAAGACGCAGTGGAAGAAGACTCAGAAAACCCCCCTCCCCCTACCAGCCCTTCCGTCAAATCGAAGACGACCGAAGAAATCGAGTCGGTTTGGGCGACGTACGTTTCTGTAATGAATCCCCGCGGCCGGGGCAAGGGGCTCGACCCCGAGGCGCGCAAGCTGATCCGCGAGGCCCTCAAGGTCGCCGACGCGGCCGAGCTCAGCCGGGCGATCGAGGCCTGCGGCCGGAGCGACTTCCACATGAAGCGGGGCAAGTACAAAAACCGGCCGGGCGGCAAATACAACGCCCTGGCGCAGATCATCAAAGCCCGCCGCGGCCGCAACGAGACGACGCGCTCGCGGGTCGAATGGTGGCTCGATCGCGCCGACGAGTTCGACGCCGGCAAAGAGGTCACCTTCGACGTCAACGCCGAGGCCGCCCGGATCAAGGCCGAGCAGGAGGCCGACTGATGGGGCACGTTGTCGTCGAGCCCGCCACGGCCGACGTGCCGCCGCAGAACATCGAAGCCGAGGAGTCGGTGCTCGGGGCGATGCTCGTTGCCGAGCCGGCGCTCAAGATGGTGCGGACCGAATCCGGCCTGACCGCCAAGCACTTCTACCTCGATCGCCACCGCGAGATCTTCGACGTGATCGTCAAGGTGGCCGAACGCACCGGAACCTGTGACGAGCTCCTCGTTGGCAACGAGCTCCCCGACCTCAAGCTCTACGTCTCCGAGCTCGCGGCCAAAGTGCCGGCGGCCGGGAACGCGATGCACTATGCGGCGATCGTCCTCTCGGCGGCCAACTACCGGGCCAAGCTCGAGGGCGCGCAGACGATCCTCGAAGGCGTCCGCGAGCGCCTCGACGAGGAGACGTCGGCGCGGCTGATCCGCGAGGGGATCGCGCTCGCCACGGCGGACTTCACGATCGACTCCGAACGGACGTCGGGGCAGGAAATCCTTGAGGAGATCTTCGACAGCTTTGAACGCGACACCGAGGGCGAGGTAATGGAGCTGCCGTGGTCGGAGCTCAACGAGTGCGTGATGGGCGGCTATCGCCGGAAGCAGATGTCGGTCTTCGCCGGGTGGGAAAACATGGGTAAGAGCTTTGCTCTCGACCAGATGCTCGGCGGCTTCGACGAGCAGGGTTTCAAATGCGCGATCTTCGCAACCGAGATGGCCCGCGAGGAGAGGGCGGCCAGGTGGTTGACGGCGAAGACGGCGGTGCCGCTCGAACGCATCCTGCGTAACCAGCTCGAACCGAAGCACATCTCTCGCCTGCTCGAAGCCGCCAACAAATACGGCCGCCTGCCCTTCGACTATTTCGAGTGCTACGACTGGAGCGCCGACCGGATCTGCGAGCGGATCGTCTACGGCGGCTACGACGTCGTCGCGGTCGACCCGGTCACCGAAATCCCCGGCTTCGAGAAGGCCGAGACGGCGGCCGCGATCACCCGGCGCTTCAAGCAGATCGCCTCCCGCGCCAACTGTCACGTGATCCTCGTCGCCCACCTGAACAGGTCGCGGGTGAAAGACCTCAAGGGCGTGCTGCCGCGGCCGCTCAACGTCGACCTCAAGGGCTCCGGCACCCTCGCCCAGGCGGCCAACGCCGTCCTCTTCCTGCACCGCGCCCAGGACGAGGACGCGAACGTGCTGCCGACCGGCGAGATCTACTTCGGCAAGGTCCGCAACGGCTTCAAGAAGTCGATCCCGGTCGCCCAGAACAGCCGGACCCTGCAATTCATGTGGATCAAGCCCGAGCCGGTCCACGAGCAAGAGGCTCTCGCGGTCGGCAACGTCGCCGAGCCGCCGCCCGGACACGACCAACGGAAGGACGACTGATGCTCGAAAAGTCCGAGGCCCAGCGCAAACGCGAAGCCGAGCGGGAGAAGCCGGTGAAGCGGAAGAGGCGGTCGCCGATCACCCTGATCCCAGGGAGCGGCAAGCCCTTCTCGAGGAAACGTCGCGTCGTGATCGACGACTCGCCGCCGGCCTCCGACGATCCCCCGCGGCTCCTCCGCGCCAGTCCCCACAGCGCCGACTACGACGCGATCCGCAAGAGCTTCGATGAGGAAGGGGTGCCGCGGGATCTGCACGACCGGGGCGCCGACGCCGACGCGGCCGAGGAGAGCGCCTACACGTCCTCGCAGAGCTCGGCGATTGCCGGCGAGCCCGAGGCCGTCTCGAGGGAGGCCCAGGAAGAAATCACCCGCCGCGCTCGAGAGAAGAAGGAGCGGGTTGTGATGTCGCCCCTCTACGCGATCGACAAGGAGCTCGAGAAGCTCGAAAAGGCCGGCCACTACAAGCCGGGCAAGATCCGCTTCATCCGCAAGTTGCTCAACCAGCTCGGCGAGGACGCGATGCGATCGGCGGTCGAGTGAACCCCTCGGCGCCGAAGGTCCAGTGCCCCTTCTGCCTCGGCCATCCGAGGGTGAAGCCGGACGGCACGATGTACGCCCACGATTGGGGCCGACCGGGGATGCGGAAGCGCTGCCCCGGCGCCGGCAGGACGAAGGACGACGCGAAGGCCGCAAAGTCGGAGGGTCCGCCCTACGAGGTTCTGTCCGGCCGGCCGGAGAAGGTAGGGGACCGACCCCCCCAAGTCCGACCCGAGGACATTTTCTGATGCCGAATTGCCGCGACTGCAAGGCCCCGATCAAGTTCGCCCGTCTCGGCGATCGGGTGATCCCCGTCGACGCCGAGAGCGACTGCCACGAGGGCAGCTTCGTCCTCTTCCGCGACTTCGGGGTGCTGTCGGCCCGGCCCGCTCGGTTGCCCCGCGACTACTCCCGGCCACGTCACCGCCACCACTTCGACACGTGCAAAACCCGCCTCTACGGAAAGGCCTCCCAGCGATGATCCGCATGATCAGCTTCACCGAGTCCGGCAACCTGCTCACCTGTCAGGCGCAGTGGGATTTCAACTACGGCGGGTACCTGGCCGGCGACTGCCTCAAGCCGAAGACGGTGCCGGTGATGTTGCAGGAGGGCAGTGCGTGGGGAGCCGGCGTCGCCGCCTTCCACGCCGCGCTCGAGGACAAGCTCGACGCCGGCATCATCGCCCTCACCGCGTCGCTCGACAAGGAGGCCAAGAAGCTCGAGGCCAAGGGCTTCTACAACGCCGACGAGCACCGGCAGATGGCCGCGAAGCTGCGCTCCCTCCTCGAGCAGTACGCCGAGGAAGAGGAGACGCGCCCAGTGCCGCTGGCCGGCCTCTCGGGCCTCGAGCAGGAGCTCGTCGTGCCGCTGCCGAGCCGCTCGGGCAAGGGTGACTCGAGCATCTACCGCTTGCAGGTTTTCTTCGACGGGGTGCTCGGCGAGGAGGTCGCCGACCTCGTCGAGTTCAAGCTGCGCGGCAAGCTCTCGCCGCTCGAGCTGATCGTCAACTCGAGGCAGATCCGTTACTACGCCTGGGCCTACCAGCGCGAGCACGGCATCCCGGTCCGCTCGGTGATCGTCGACGAGCGACTCAACGAACAGCCGAAGCCGGCGCGCTGGGTGAAGCCGAAGAAAAAGGACGAGGGGATTGTCGTCGACCCCGACCAGGCGCAGGAGCTCGGCGCCGCCTACTCCGAGAAGGAGCTCGAGATCTACAAGGGCGACGAAGGCAAGCTCGCCCGTCGCACCGTCTCCCACGCGAAGGATCAGATGACGACGGCCGAGTCCTACCTCGAGGCCTGCGGCAAGGCCGGCGTCGAGCCCGAGCCGGAGACGCTCGAGGCGATCGGCAGTCGGCGTTGGTCGCAGCGTGAGCGCGTCTTCCTGACCGAGCGTGAGATCGAGGAGAGCGGCACGGAGCTGATCTCCCTCGGCCGCCAGGTGGCAGCCCTCGACTCCGGACAGACCTACCCGGTGCGGAACGTCAAGCCGCAGAACTGCAACGGCTGTCGCTTCCGCGAGATCTGCAACGACCCCCACGACAAAGAGCTCGTCGACTCCCTGTTTGACAGGCGGCCGCCGAAGCGCAATCGCACCGAAGAGGAGGTAGTCCCCGTATGAGTCTCACGTTCGTAGAGCCCAGCGCTGTCGCCCCGACCATGTTGAACATCTTGCTCTATGGCCCCGGCGGCACCGGCAAGACCGTCAACGCCTGCTCAGCCCCCGGCCCGATCTTGGTCGGCAACGCCGAAGGTGAGAGCGCCCTGCGCTTCGCTCGAGGCAAGTGGGGCGACGAGAAGATTCACGAGAAGGCGATCACGTGCGCCAAAGATCTCGACGACATCTTCGTCCACGTGCGGGAGGGTTGCGAGGAGAAAACGCTCGTGATCGACTCGGTCGGCGAGGTCTACCAGCGCCTCGTCGAGGGGCTCGCCGGCAGCGGCCGCGCGTCGCTCCAAAACTACGGCGACGTCAACACCAAGATCGAACGGTTCGTCAGGGCGATCAAGGATCTGCCGATCAACGTCGTGCTGATCGCCCACGAGCAGCTCGACGAGGACGACGGCGCCTCGATCAAGCGGCCGGCGACCGGCGGGAAGAAGCTGCCCGAGAAGCTCGTTGCCGCGGTCGACGTCGTCGGTTACTGCGCCGTGCTGCCCGAGTCGGAGGACGCGCCTCGCCGCTACGTGGCGCAGCTCGTCGAAGCCAACGGCCGGCGGGCGAAGGACCGCTCGGGCTCGCTCGGCAAGCTCCGCGACATCGACCTGAGCGAGTGGATCCCCACCGCCGTCGAGGCGATGTCGGGCGCCCAAAAGGAACTGACCCCGGAGCCCGAGGCCGCACCGGCCGAGGAGGCAAAGCCCGAGGCGAAAAAGACGTCGGCCAAAGATGGCGGCGACAAAAAGGGAGGTAAATGATGGGCTTCAAAATGAGCCTCGACGACGTCGAGCCTTGGAAGGGCGGCGGCTTGATTCTTCGTGCTGGCAGCCATCCGGTTCGCGTCGTCGACGAGGAAATCAAGGAACCCGGCAAGGACGGCTATGAGGGCGATCACCCGGTGGTGATCCTCACCCTCGAGGCGACCGGCGGCGAAGAAAAGGGTGGTGAAATCCGCGATTGGGTTCACATCACCCAGGAGGCCCTCGGCCGCGTCGCCCAGATCTACGAGGCCTTCGGGGTCGAGGTTCCCGGCGGCGAGTTTGAATGGATCTCGTGCAAGGGCAAGCAGGCCAAGGCGGTCGTCCGCGAAAAGCCCGGCCGCAAAGACCCGAGCAAAACCTTCTCCGAGGTACAGAGCTACGTCGCCCTGGCCGAGGGTGAGGCCGCCGCCGTCGAGCAGCTCAAGCAGGAATTCGGCGCCACCGAGATCCCCGGTGCCGGCGGCGGCAAAGACGAAGACATTCCCTTCTAGCTGATGGCGGCGAAGCTGACCCCCGAGGAGCGAGCGGCCAAGAAGGCGTTCGCCGTCGAGGCCAAGATCAAGAAGGGAACGGGGGCGATCAAGCAGGTTTGGATCGCCCTCGCCGGCTACCTTCACGACTTCTATTCCGAGCGCATGTGGACCGCGCTCGGGTACGAGAAGTTCGAGGAGTGGCTCGGCACCCCGGAGATCGGGTTGAAGCGCTCGCAGACCTACCAGTTGATCGAGGTCTACGAGGAGCTCGTCGTCAAGCGGGGCGTCACCCAGGAGGAACTCGGCGAGCTCGAGATGTCGAAGCTCGCCGTGGTGCTGCCGGCGCTGCGCAAGGGCGACGCCGAGCTCGAGGACGTGCTCGCCGACTGCGAGTCGCTGTCGCGCTCGGAGCTGCGAGAGAAGTACGGCCAGTCGGTCCCGGCCGAGCGAATCCCGCTGACCGAGTGTGAGGACTGCGGGAAAATGTGTCGGGCTAAAACCGAGCCCGAGGCGGCCGCGGTCGACCCGAATCAGATCGCATTGGAGGAAACCGATGCCGCGTAAAAATCCCGATCGAGTGAGGCCGATCCGCCGCTCGAAGAAGTGGAAGCGGCGCCAGCGCAAGGCCGTCGATCAAGGGCGTGTGGTCGAGGAGAAGGCAAGGTGACGACGACCGAGGTAGCGCTCAAGGCTGGGCCGTCCCTAGACGAGCGTGCCCGCCGGATCGCCGGCTACCACACAGAGGCCGAATCGCATCGGGCCGCGTTTGAAGAGAACGCGATCCGAGCCGGCGAGGAGCTGATCGAGGCACAGGAACAGTTGGACGCCGATCCTGGGTCTGGTCTCTGGGGAAGATGGCTTGACGAGAATTTCCCCGGCACCCGCAATCAAGCGTACGACTACATGCGTCGTGCTCGCGAATTTCAGGACGCCGAGATCACCGTCGGCGTGCGGAAGTGGTGCGAGAACGCGAAGCGCAGTCACGAGGCGTACAGGGCACGCAATCTCGAGGAACATAACCGAGGCATTCTGAGGGAAAGTGCGCTTAACCTCCGTCAGGGTGTTGGCCTGACCTACGAGGAGATCGCCGAAGAGCTGGGGGTGTCGCGCGGCCAGGCGTATCGTCTCGTGGAGGGGGCACGTAGGAACGAGGAGGAACGAGAGGCCCGCAAGCGCTCTGCCGCTGCCGTGAGGGCAGCAGAGACACGCAAGGTCCGCAAAGCCGTCAAGAAGGCAGGCGTCGCCACCGCGGAGCTGTACGCGATGGCCGAACGGATGCAGGACGTCCTCGCCCAGGCGCACGACGAGACCAGCGACCCCGAGGCGCGAAGAGCGCTTGACCTCGCCGGCCAGCACTACCGCAAGATGCGCGACGAGATCGTCCGCGCCCTCGCTGTCTCGTGAAGCGCCCGTCGCCGCCTCGTTGGCTGACTCTCAGCTTCCACGAGGCGGCGATGCGGCGGGCGCGGGGACTGCGGCTGTCGTGCTTCCTGGCGCCCTACGATCCGCTCGAGCAGCCCTGCTACGGCCGCTGGGAGGCGTTCCACTTCTTCGGCCGCCAGGAAGTCCGCAACTCTCCCGCCCTCTACGGCCTCGAGCGCGATTTCGTGGAGCTGATCGAATGGGACGGCAGGAACGCCGGGCTCGCCTGTGAGGGGCACCATAGGCGCTTTGACAGCCACGCGACTCCAGGGCTTGTCGTCCCCGCAGCGGCGCTCCCAGGGGATGTCGTGGAGTTCATCTACGACTGGGGCTTGGAGTCGGAGGCCGAGCGTCGGTTCGTCAACTTCATCCGCTACTAGATGGCGAAGACGGCAAACAGGATCAGCGCTGGTCGTCGTGCAGTTCGCTCCGCACCGAAGAGCCCACTGGACAAAGCGGCGGCGGTCGAGGTTTGCTGGCCGCAGGTAGCCGAGCTCTTCGACGCTGCGCGTCGGCTCGACAAGCCGGAGTTCGTCTACTTCATCGGAGAGGGTGGCGATGCTGGGCCAGTCAAGATCGGACTCTCTCGCGAACCGATTGGTCGCCTGCGACAAATGCAGACGGGAAACTCGCGCCCTCTCCGGATCGAATACGTGCTGGTCGGCGAACGTGTCTTGGAGAAGCTCTTGCATGAGGCGTGGGAGCGGTTCGCGATTGCCTCGCCACGGCGCCAGGGCAAAGTGCAGGCCGCACCTGGAACGGAGTGGTTCGAGCCCGAGATTCGTGGTGGGCTTTTCCCCGTAGCGGAGCTCGCTGCGAGTCGCCAGGCCGGACTTCTCACCGCTGGGGACGTCGAGCTCGTCGCCCTCGGCCAGGCGGTCGTCGATGCCCACGCGGAGAAGGGTTTTTCGGTCGTGGGTCGCGAGGAAGTCCGCAGGCTGCGCCAGGGGAGCGGTTATACAGGCTCTCGTGCGTCTCGGTTGCGTTGACGCCCGCTAGTCAGGTAGAATCGCCTCAGCGACGATCCCCCACATACTCGGGGATCTGTCCAAGGGGTCTGGGACCAGTATCTCTGCGTCACCCGATCCCGCAAAGAGGATCTCCTCCTCGCCTGTCGCCTGTCGGTTTCCCTGGCCGACGTTCACGAGGCGGCAGGAGTTTTCCAGAGGTCTGCACGGGGCCGGCTGATCACGGTCGTTAGAAATGCCTCTGCGTCCCTTCGAAAGTGCGGATACGGGACTGCGAACTTCGCCGGGCTCGCCGGTCCAGAGCTCTCGCTGGGGGGCGCTCGGCAACGGCGCCCGGCGAGGATTTCACATGGCGGTATGGAGCAATTGCGTAGCTCACCTACGAGGGCACACACCTTCCCGGTTGGCCCTGCCGGAGATGCCGGTTCGACCCCGGCGGCCGCCCACCAACTCCGTAGCTGTCTCGTCCGGCCGGCCGGATTCAGCGGTCGCGCCGGTTGAGTTCGCGCAGTCCGACCCGTTCGCAGATCGCCGGGATCGCGACGACTTCGGGGTACATGACGTTGCTCGGGTCGGCCGAGTGCTCGAAGCCGAGTAGGTGTCCGACCTCGTGGATCACCACGGCGCAGGCCCGCTCGAAGTTGCGCGGCGCGGCCAGCGTGCGGCGGACGTAGAGGATGCACGGCGTCGGTTCGGTGGCGATGGTCGCCCAGCCTTCGGCACCCTCGGGCATCGCCGCGTCGGCGACGATCTCGCGGTCAAGCGACGTGCAGTTGCCAGGTGTCTCGTCCCAGAAGCGGAGCGCGGTGTTGTAGGCGCGGCCGAGTTCGGGAGTGAACGGCGCCGCCCTCGCTGGCGCGGCCAGCGCCAGGAGGACGACGAGCGAGACGGCGAAGCTCCGTAGCTGTCTCGTCACGACTTGAACTCGAGATCGAGACGGTCGGCGTGGAGCTTCGACGCCCGGTGTTCGGACGGCCGCTTGCACCACTCGCCCGGCTTCGCCTGACAGGTCGGGCACGTGAATGAGAGGGGGCAAGGCCCGGCGTCGGCCGCGACCTCACCCCCGCAGAACTCACAGTGTCGCGTTTCCTCGCTCATTCGGCCGCCTCTCGGATCAGGCGGTTGGCGGTCTGCCTCGGGATCGACGGGCCGGGGATCTGCCGCGCCTCTTCGAGAGTCAGCTCGGGATGGTCGCGGGCCTCGGCCAGCGCGCCGCCGAGACGCCGCCGCAGTTGCCGACCGCGATCGTCGTGGTCGGCGAGTTCTTGCGCGGTCGCGCCGATCTCTAGGCGGACGGCGTCGGCCGCCCTCACCCCTCCTTCTCCTCCGCGTAGCCCTCAAGCTCGCGGACGACGAGCCGGGTCACGGCGGCCGTCTGCTCGTCGGCGTTCGGTCCCACGGTGGGGAACCCGTCGATTGCCTCTATGGCCTTCTGCGCGAGCGACTCAGCGAAGCTCGCCCCGACCTTCCCGGCCGTCTCGGTCAGTTCGTTCACGTCCATTCGTGTTGCTCCCTTCGGTTGGTTTCGGGTACAGGGCGGCGCCGGGGAATCGAACCCCGGCCGCTTCTTCCTCTCGCCGCCGCAAGCGCAGGGTCAGCCCTCGCCGACCCTGCGCCGTCGTCATATCCGGGCCTCGCATCAGTCCTGCTCTTCGATTTCCGGTTCGCTCTCTTCGAGCCACGCCCCAACATCGGCGTTGCCGTGGAAGACGCCGATAGCGTCCTCGGCCTGCTTGTCGGCGTCGGCCTGATCGTCGGCGCTGACTTGGATTACGGCCGTGTAGCGATAGATCGGCATCGGTCAGTCCTCCGGGTAGTGCTCGGGCCGCTCGACGTTGTGACGGTCGAGCACCCCGGCCACCGCTTCCATGAAGTCGGCCGCGTTGCGCCATTCGTCCTCGGTCGGCAGCATCGCCGCGATCTCTGCCAGCGCCGAGACGGGCGGCTCGGTTTCGTCGGCGTAGGCGACTCGCCCGTCGATCTGCTCGACGATGTTGTCGGTGACGACCAGCCGCCAAAAGTCGTCCGGTTCCTCGCCGTCCGCCTCGATCTCGCCCTTGCAGACGTGGTCGAAGGTGAAGTCGGCGAACTGCGCCGCGATCTCGTCTGGGAGCCGCCCGTCTTCCATTTCCTTTTCGACGGTGCAGCCCGGCTTGAGGAACGTGTCGATCAGGTAGACCATCCACTCGGCGGCCTCGTAGAACTTCTCGCCCTCGTCCCACTCGATCGCGCCGCCACCCTCGCTCGGCACCCACTGGCACCAAAGCCCCGGCTGTCCTGGCGGCGGCTCGTTGTTCTGCTTGATGTCGGTGTCCGGTCCCTGGCCCATGAAGCCCGCGCCATCGACGAAGTACGGGCCGCGCTCGCGGTCCACGCGCCGGGTCTGGGCGAACTTGCGTAGGTAGGTCTGCTCGGCCTCGTTGAGTGCCGGCGAGACGCTGACCTCGCCGGAGAAATGCGTCGTGTAGCCCATCGGTGATTCCTTTCGGTTGGATCGTTCATGTGAGCGGGCAGAGCCCGCAGAGGCGGCGCGGGGATCGAACCCGCGCAAGCTCCAAGCCGCCTAGACGCTGAGGCCGTGCAGCCCCGAGCGTTCCTCCGCTCGACCAGTCACCCCCAGGTGATCGAGATCGTGGTCGTTGGAGCAGTAGAAGCGCAGCTCGCCCTCTAGCGCGCACGGCTGCCCGTCGTAGGTGTCATTGAGGCCGGAGAACTCCATATCGGCCACGTCCTCGCCGTCAGCGCTCAGGGCGGTTACGTCGAAGTAGACCTTGCCCGTCGCCTCAATGGTGCCGTCACAGCCCTCTACCGGGCACGGTGCGCCCTTCGGCTCACCGCCCAGGCCGTCAGCCCCGGCCATCTCTGATTCTGCGTTCATGGTGCTCCCTTCGGTAGGTGCTGCGTTCATGTGCCACTGACGGTACACCCTTCGCGTACACGTAGACCACGGATCGCCCAACGTGGACACATGTACTACGCAAGGCACAGTCAGGGCGTCACCACGTAGATGGCCGCTCGGCTCGACACGCGCGGCGGACAAAGCACGCGCGACCCACCATCGACCAGGCCCACCACCCTTGGCCTGACATAACGCAGGGAATGACAACCCCTCGTTGGCTCTGCACTTGGTCGATGGTCGATGGTCAGCGAGGGATGGTCATTGAGCAGGCACGAAGTCGCGCTGACCCTCCTTCCTCGACGGCGCGAATGCAGGGGGGCGGGGGAGTCCCGAATCCCGGCGCCGCTGCCGTATATATATGGCCCTCCAGCCGTATGAGAATCAGCCCAAAGAGCGGCCTTGTGTACACGTTCCGCCCCCGGACCAGCTAGGGTCAGCGCCGCCCCCCCTGGGGACATCGGAAGGGCGGCGGTCCGGGCCGTGTTGCCGCCGGGACCAGGGGGGGTCGAACTTCAATCCAGCGACGTGAGGAGATCCGACGTGAGCGACGATCGTGCAGGGCAGGAAGGTCCGACCCCCGACTTCATCCCCGGTTGGTTCGCGCCCCGCCAGGGCAACCCCGATCCGGTGACACGCGAGGCCGTCCGCATCCCCGAGGTCGGCGACCACTTCCCGATCACCTTCCTCCGGTCGAGCGAGTCGGTCCACAACCCGCGTCGGCCCCAGCTCGGCTTCTGCATCGGCAACTCCCGGCACTCCGAGATGGAGCTCGCGGTCCCGCCGGGCTACTGGATCGTCCGCGACAGCGATGGCGACCTCGCCAACTGGCGCGACGAGGACTTCAAGGCGAAGTACACCCGCAGCGATCGCGACTGGACCCCGCCGGTCGACCGCGACGTCCCGAGCGGCAGGCCCGCGGCGGCCGAGCGCAACCTCCACGGCGCGATCTCCGAGGTCGACGCGATCACCCCGAGGGGGCCGCTCCGCGACAACCCGCACCTTCCGCCCGGATACGCCGAGAAGTTGACGCGCGAGCTGGCCGAGGGCGAGGGTTGGAGGGGGACGCCGCCAGCGCACGGCACGCGGCGCCGGCTGATCCTCGACACGATCGAGCGCTACAAAACCGACCACGGCAATCACCCCGCCTCGAGTCAGCTTGCCGACGCCGTCGAGTCCGCCCTCTTGCAGTCGACGATCGCCGACGAGGACTCCGCGGAGGCGCAGCGCACGATGTTCGAGGCCTACGTCGCGAAGACGCAGGAGGCCCTCCGCGACGACCGCAGCGACGAGTGGGTGCAGCAAGTCGTGATGCGCGCGATCGTCGCCGGCCAGGAGTGCGACGTGCCCTTCCCCGCCGACGTCGTCGACGCCGTCCTGCGCGAGTTCGACTGCCGGCCGACGCTGCCCCGCCAATGGCCGCCGATCCACGGCCGCCTCGAGGACGGCGTCGAGGCCGACCTCTTCCACGAGGACAAGGCCGACGACGAGGACGCTCCTGACGATCGCCAGCTCCTGCGGACGCAGAGCAAGCGCCTCAAGGAGATCGAGAGCCGCTGCGATCGCCTCCTCGAGCAGCGCGAAGAGGCCCGCGGTGGCGAAGACCACTGGAAGGCCCAGCGCGACGCCGCGCTCAACCTCCTGCGGTGGCTGATCGGCGACCTGATCGAGAACCGGAGCGACGTCTAGTGAGCTGGGATTCGACGTGGATCGTCGCCGGCACGGCGCTCGTGATCGGCGGTGCGGCGCTGCATAGCGGGATCGGCGCGCTGGGCGGCCTGATTCTCGGCTTGCAGTTCTTCTTTGGGGGCGACTGACGTGCCGCGCGAACGTAAGCACGGCGAGACGCTCGAGGAGCTCAAGGACCAGGGCGGCGCCCGTCTCCCGAAGGCCAAGCGGCTCGCGCTGCCGCACATCGTCGAAGAGTTCCTCTCGCTGACGATGTCGCCGCCGGAGAGCTACGTGACGATGTCCCAGCGCAAACAGGCCGAGATCGACCGGGAAATGCTCGGCTTCGCCAAAGCCCAGGAGAAACTTCGCGAGTTCATCGCCCTCGGCGGTACCGACGCGATCGCCGACCTGGCCGACGTCCGCGACGATCGCCAGCCGCGGCCGCAGTTGATCGGCAACCTGCGGGTCTGGATGGGCTGATGGCCGAGCCAACCCGACAGGAGCGAGAAGAGAAGGTGCTCGAGACGGTCCGCGAATGGCTGCCCGAGCTCGTCGCCCCCGGCACCGTGATTCAGGTCACGGCCTGCGACCCCGGCGAGCACGACGGCGCCCTCTTCTCGGTGACGAAGACGCGCGCCTTCGCCTGCCGCCGTGGCTCGTGAGCGAACTCGCCGAATCGTGCTGGATTCTCTTCGTGCTCGAGGCCGACATCGTCTTCTGGCTCGTCGTCTTGCACCTGATCGGCGTCCTGTGAGCTGGCATTGGCTCTTTGACCTCGAGGTCTGGATGATGCGCAACGACCGCGTCACCGCCCTCCCCTGGCGCCTCGCCCGCAAGCCCGTCTCGGGCCTGACCCGTCGCCTCGAGCGCCGGGGGCGGATGCTGTGATCTCCCTCTTCCACGGCCGCCTTCACATCGCCTGGGGCAAGCGCGAGTGGGAGTTGCAGGCGAAGACCGAAGGCGGTTACCTGCATTGGTCGGGGCCGCCGTTCCTCACCTACCGCCAGGCCCGCCGCGGGCTCAAGGCGTGGAAGGGCTACGACTTCTTCGACAACCCGCAGGCCGTCAACGTCAGGACCGGATGGAGGATCAGCGGATGAACGATCTCGACCGTACTGCCGGCGGTGTCGCCGAGGAGCTGTCCGACCTCAACAGCCTTGCTCGCGAGTACCCGGTCGGCACGGAGGTTCGCTACGTCGCCTTCGGGGCGGAAGGCCGGGGGACCGTCCACGGCGTTTGCTGGGGACTCCCTCGCAAGGAGGGCGGCTCGAGGGTGGCGGCGCTCGTGATCGTCTCCTTCCCCTACGGCGGCGTCGGTCAGGTCTACCCCGACGAGGTCGAGGAGAAAAAGATGGCTGCCGGCGTCGACGAGTGGCCCTACCCCGACGAAGATCCGCCGGACCCGCTCTAGTGGCTTTCGGCCCGATGAAGCGGGGTCCGCAGACGGACGACCCGCTCAATCGCCAGTTCAAGATCCGCTGCACCGACGACGACCTCGCCGCCCTCAAACGGATGGCTCAGGACGGCGTCACCCTGCCGGCGCGGACGATCCCGCCCGACGTCAACAAATCCGAGCTCGTGCGCCTGGCGCTGGGGCTCGACGACCCGCCCGCCACGACCCCCGGCAAGAACGCTCTCGACGAGCTGACCCGCCGAGTCAAGAGGGGGTGAACCTGACCAACTGAGAGGAGCACCAAGTGGGTAAGCGCACCGGACGCGGCAAGCTCGGCTCCGGCCAGCGATTCGCCGCCCTCGAGAACAGTCTTTCCCACCGCGGCGTCCGCGACCCCGCCGCCCTGGCCGCCTCGATCGGGCGCAAGAAGTACGGCGCCAAACGCTTTGCCCAGCTCGGCAGTCACGGTCGCCGCTAGTGCCAAGGCGCGACTACACGTCGGAGGAAATCGACCTCGGCCTCGCTGCGTTCGCGCTCGAGGGTGGGCGCTCCAATCCCGTCGCCAAGCTGCTCAAAGCGGCCGAGCTCAAGATCCCGATCGCCACCCTGCGCGGCTGGGCCTACAACACCCACGCCGAGCGCTACCAGCAGATCTCGCTCGAAGTCGAAAAGCAAGTCAGTGCCCGCCTCGCCGACGACTTCCACCGCCTCGCCCGGACCTCGACCGAGCTCTCCGAGGACATCTTGCGTCGCATCCGCGAGCAGCTCACCCGCAAAGATCGCGAGTTCGCCGAAGCCGACGCGAAGTTGGCCGACGCCGAGCGCCGGCTCGAGGAGATCAACACCTTCATCGACCTCGATCAGCGCGAGCTCGCCTCGACGATCGACCTCCCCGACGTCGACTCCCTGATCGAGGAGATCCTCGGCAACCCCGGCGACCTCGAGCTCGACCCGATGATGGTCGCCAAGTTGAACGGCGCCTACAAACGCCGGACCGGCATCGTCGAGGAGATCAAGGCCGCCTGGGTCCGCCGCGAGGCCGCCGAAGTGACCTTCAAAGAGCTGGCGAAACTGCTCCACGAGTCGGCGGTGATGGGCGGCATCTCGACCGAAAAACTGCAACTGCTCACCGGCCAGGCGACCGACCGCGTCGAACACAGCTTCCCCGAGCTGCAACGGGCGCTCGAGGCGAAGGGCATCCGGCTCAACGTCGGCCAGGGCGCCCCTCGAGCGCTGGCGCCCCCTGTCATCGACCTTCCTGCCGGCGATGGTTGAGCACCTGGCCGAGGACGGGATCGGCGGTGCGGTGCCGCCCGGCTTCGAGCTCCACGTCGACGACCCGGCGATGCTCGAAGATCCCGAGGTTCTCGCCCTCCTCGCCAAGGCCAACGAGTCGATCGAGGAAAACCCCCTCTATCGCTATGTGCCCCACCCGAGGCAGTTGATCTTCCACGAACACCGGGTCAAAACCAAAGCCTTCGTCGGCGGCAACCGCTCCGGCAAGTCGACCGCCACGGTGATCGACTGTCTGATCCAAGCCCTCGATCTCAGCGCCGTTCCCGAGGCCTTGCGCAAGTACCGGATCTGGCCGGAGGGCACCAAGTTCAAATGCCGCTTCATCACCCCGGACTACGGCAAGCCTTACCAGTCACTTTTGGAGACGATCCAAGAATGGGTACCACCGTCGCAGTTGAAGGGTGGCTCCTGGGAGACGGCCTACAAGGACAAAGACCACATAGTGCGCTTTGCCAACGGTTCGGTCTTCGACTTTATGACGACCGAACAGCCGCCCTCCAAGCACGGCGGCTCGGCGCGTCACCGCATCGTCTGGGACGAGGAGCCGCCCGACACCGAAGACGGGGAACGGATCTACACCCAGGCCCGGATGCGGATCGCCGACTACCACGGCGACATGCTCTGGGGCTTCACCCCGATCTCCGAAAAGCTCGGCTGGGTCTTCGACGAGATCCATGACCAGGCGGTCGAAGACGGTGAGCAGATCTCCGAGCGGGTGTGGCTCAACAAAGAGGAAGGTCTGCTCTTGGTTCAGGCCTCGATCTACGAGAACCCGCACCTGAGCGAGGAAGGCCGCGAAGACGCGATCGCCGGCATCCGCGGTGATCAGAAAGCGGCCGTCACCGAAGGCGTCTTCACCAACGCCAAAGGCCTCGTCTACGAGGAGTTCGATCCCCAGGTCGGCGGCATTCACGTCGTGCCCGAAGAGTGGATCGACCGCGAGCTCGTCGCCGGCCTCGAACACATCGACGGCATCGACCCCGGCCAGGTCGAGAGTGGGATCTTGTTCACCGGGATCGACAAGCAGGGGCGCGTCGTCGTCTACGACGAACTCACCCTTTCCGGTCGCTCCGCGGTTCCCGAGCACGCCGCCGAGCTGATCTTCCGCAAGCGCGAAAGCTGGGGCCTGCCGGAGGTCTGCAAGTACACGATCATCGACCCGGCCGCCAAATCGCGCGACCTCGGCTCGGGCGAGCGCGTCGGCGAGCAGTGGATCACCGCCGGCATCCCGGTCCTCTACGGCAAGAACGACGTCGAGGCCGGGGTGACCGAGATCCAGCGCCGCTTCGCCCACCTGATCGACGATGGCGAGGGTGGCAAAAAAGCCTTCCCCCTGATCATCATCTCCTCCCGTTGCGTCGGCCTGATCAAACAGCTTCGGCGCTACCGCAAAAAACCGAAGGAGGACGGCAGCTTCGGTGTGGTCAAGAAGGACGACCACAAGCCCGACGCGCTCCGCTACATCTGCATGGAGCGCCGGGTGCCGGTCAAACGCAAACGGCGCCACCCGCGCAAGCAGGCGTGGACGCCCGGCACCGCCCCGCCTTACACCCCCAGCAATGAACGACGCCGCGGCACCGTAATGGGCCGCTTTACCTGAGAGGAACTCCTTGGACCCGAAACTCGTCACCCTGCCCGCCCACAGCTCCAAGCCGCCGCACACGTGCGTCGTTACCGGCCGTCGCGATGGTCAGGTGATCGACTTCTGCAAGGACTTCAACGGCATCGACCCGCACATCTACATTCGGCGCGAGCGGGTCGAGCTGGCGGCCGAGACGCTCTGCGGCATGGTCCGCGAGGCCGAGGTCGCCGAGCTCCGCGCCGAGCTCGCGGAGGCCAACGCGGAGGCCGGCCGACTGCGGGCGATCGTCTCCGGCGGCGAGGCGTTGTCCGCGGCGGAAGACAGACTGCGCGAGGCGCTCGGCCCCGCACCAACCAAGGAGGATTCGTGAACAACACTCTGCTCAGTTCCGAACAGCGCACGGCGACGGCGTCGAGCGTCGACCAGACCTCTCCTGCCGGCCTGCGCGGGGTGCTGCTCACCCTCGACGTCACCAAAGCCCCGCCCAAAGCGAGGGCCGAAAAAGAAGGCGAAACGGCGCCGGAAAAAGCCGAACTCGCCGCCGAAAAAATCGCCGAGGAAGGCACCCTCGTCGTCTCCCTCGAGCTGCGCGATCCGGCCTCGGGCAAGTACGTCCCGCTGACCGCTTTCGCCGTCACCAAAAAAGCGAAAGAACTGGAAGCCGGCGCCACCCTCGCCTTCACGATCTACCCCGGCGCCCTCGAGACGGCGGCGATCGCCAACCACGAAGTGCAGGGCCTCGCGTTGCCCGGCAAGTGGCGCGTCAAGGTGACGCACTCGGCCGCCGGCAAATGGACCTATTCGGTCGGGGCCTCGGCGCTTCGATGACGATCGCCCTCGCCATCGTCTGCCTGGCGCTCGTGGGCCTCCTCGCATACCGCGAGAGGGGCTCTGCGCGCGAGCGAGAGGCCGACCGGCTCTTCCGCGAGGCCCTCGAGCGCCGGACGATCGAGGAGCGCCAGGCGGTCGCGGAGGAGCGCAGGGAGCTCTACCAGCGCATCCAGGCGCCGGAGATCGCCGTACACGACGCCCAGCTCGAGAAGCGGCGAGAGCGTCCTTACGTGCGCCGTGAGCCGGTCGGCGCCGATAACGATGCCGCCTTCGCCGCTCGCAGCGCCGCCCGGCAGGCCGAGCGCGACGCGGAGGTAAACGGTGGCTGACGTCGCCGAGAAGCCCACCCAGAGTTCACCGGCCGGCGCTGAGGGCAAGCCCGAGGTCAAAGGCCGGCAACCGATCCCCACCGACGTCGAGCAGCGTCTCAAGCGCGGCCGCGACGGGCTCAACGAAGTCGCCGCCCGCCGGCAGCTCGGGATCAAGTTCGCCAACGGCAACCACTTCGCCGAGCTCAACGACGACGGCACCAAAATCACCGACGTCTCGACCTCGACCACGGCGCTCGGAGGCGAAAAGCCCGACCACCGGGTGCGCCGATCCAACGACATCATCTCGCCGATGCTCAAGCGGAAAATCTCCTCCGCGACGCAGCGCGAGCCCGAATGGGAATCGACGTCGGTCACCGGAGATCCCGAGGACTACGCCGCCTCGAGGATCGCGATGCGGCTCGCTCGAGCGGGCTATGACACCTGGGGCTTCCCGATCGCCGAGGAGAAGGCCTTGTGGTGGGCGATGGTCAGCGAGGAAACTTTCGGCCGCGCCGCGTGGAACGGCAACATCGGCCCCTTCACCGACGTCTCGACCCACCCCGAAGCCGACGTCGAAGACGCCGAAGGCAACAAGCCCTACGAGGGGCTGCCCGATCCCGAAAATCCCGTCTATCGCGGCCGCGGTGAGATCGGCATCACGATCTACTCCGGGCTCGAGGTTCTCTGGGAGCCGGGGGTCGACTTCGAGAACAGCCGTTGGTACGCCGTCGAGCACGTCCGCTCGATCGAGGAGCTCGAAGACGAACCCGACTTCCTCAAGGTGCCGAACGGCAAGCTGCAACCCGACGCTTCCACCGCGGCGAGCGGCCGCACCACGGCGCGGGAGAAGAAGGGCTCCAAACTCTGCGTCACCACCGAATATTTCGAGCGTCCCTGCCCGAAGTACCCGAAGGGCCGCTGGCAGACCTTCGCCGGGGGTCGCAAGATCTTCGAGGACGAGGACTACCCGATGGTCGACGGCAAGGGCCAGGTCGTCGACCGCCCCTGCCTGCGCCGGCTGATCTACGACATCGACGGCTCCAACGATCGCGCTCGAGGCCTCGTGCAGAAGGTGATCGACGTGGTCCGCTCCTACGACCAGGCGATCAACAAGCAGAGCGAGTACAGCCAGATCGGCCTTGTCGCGCAGATCCTCGCCGCCGAGGGGGTGCTGCTCACCGACCCGACTGACGAGCCCGGCCTCGTGGTCGAGTACGACCGCACCCTGGCGAACGGTGAAAAGCCCGAATGGCGCGAAAACATACCCTTCCCCTCCGAGCTCTTCGAGATGGAAGAACGGGCCGAGGCTCGCTTCTCCAAAATCACCTTCGACCAGGACATTCCCAATCAGGTCGAATCGGGGACGGCGATCAACTCCGTGGTCGAACTCAGCCGCGTCGCCTGGCAGAAGTTCGTCGACGACTTCGACCGCTTCCGCTCGGGCCTGATGACCGACTGCCTCGTGATCGCCCAGCGCAAGTACGGTCCCGATCGGCTGATGAAGTTCCGCGGCACGACCGGCTGGGAACCTGTCGGCGACTTCGAGGGCGCCGACCTCCGCGACCAGACCGACGTCGTCGTCAAGCAGTCGGCGACGCAGATGCAGACGCGGCCGCAGATCGAACAGCGGATCATGCAGCTCGTCCAGACCTTCCCCGGCGTCTTCCCGCCCGAGGTCGTGATTCAGGCCCTCTCCTCGGCCACCCCGGAAAAACTGATCCAGGGCTACGAAGAGGACATCGGCCGAGCGCACCGGGTGATCGAGTCGCTCAAGAACGGCACCTTCATGGATCAGCCTCTTCGGCCGGCGCTGCCCGGAGAGGAAGTGCTCGAGGAAGTCGGCGGGCGCCCGATGGTCCCCGGCTGGCTGCCGCGGCCCTTCGACTCTCTGCCGATCATCAAAGCGGCGATCGAGTTCTGGATGAAGACCGACGATTGGGAATCGTCACCGACGAAAACCAAGGACGCCTCGCTCTTCTACTACCAGAAGATCATCGACCTCGAAACGCAGGCCCAGGTGCGCCAGGAAGAAGTGCAGAATCAGATCGCCGAAGAACAGGGGATGGTGAACGCCGGCAAGGAACCCGGCCCGAAGGTGTCGCCCTCCCTCCCCGGCGGATCTCCCCAGCCCGGTGGTGGTAACGGTGAAGAACCGCCGACCGCCAACGAACCCGGCCAGTAACAAACTTTCCCCCGAACAAGGGTGTGACAACCCCTCGGGTCAACCAGCGGACAAGCTCCGGTCGAGCCCCGCGCCAAATAAGGAGTAACACCATATGAAGGACAACGCGCCCTCCGACGTCAATCGGAACAAGGCCGTGCCTGAGCCCCTCCCGATGCTCGACGAGGTTCTGTCGATCGCACCGGGCCTCGAAGCTGGGTGGGAGGCAGAACGCGCCACCATCCCGCCGGGAACCCTCGTCAATGACGGTGGGGACGCGGCAGGCACCGAGGACGGGGAGCCCGAGGGAGACGTTGAGCCCGGAGGCGGTGAGGAGGAGTCTTTTCTCGACTCCTTCGACCTCGACAGTGTCGACCCGGCGGCCCGTCCTGCCGTGGAGGCCTTGCAGAAAGAGTGGCAAGGCAACTACACGCAGAAACGACAAGCTGACCGGGAGGAGATTGCCGAGGCGAGGCGTGAAGCCGAACAGTCGCAGGCCCTGATCGAGGGACTGCGCGACCCATCAACGATGCCCCATTACCTGCGGCTCATGGGGATCGACCTGTCAGACCCACAGACGGCCGAGTTGCTCGGCCTGAAAGCGGGCGGCGGGGAGATCGACGACGAGCTGCGTTCCCTCCTCGACGACGAGGACGACGATCCCGTTGAGAAACGGCTCGCCGCGATCGAGGCCGAGAGGGAGCGGGAAGGCCAGGAGAGGCAGGCTGCCGATGTTGAGCAGGCCCTCGACGATCTGGCCGACCAGGAACTCGAGAGGATCGAGGGAGCGTGGGGCCGTGAGCTCGACGAAGACGAGGACGCTTTCATCCGCCACCGCGCGGAGGCGTCACCGGGACCGGACGGGCTCCCCGACTACGAGTCAGCATCCAAAGTGCTCAAAGGGTTCCTCACCCGCCGCGTGAAAGAGGAACTCGAGCGCCGCTCAGAACCGGGACGTGGGGCACCGGGAGGTAAGCCCGGCGGCAAAGCGCTCGACCCCAACAATGATGAGGACCGTCTCCAACTCGGCATCGCGGCCGCTGAGAGGGCGCTGGCCTCACAACAGTAGGAGCCTCTATGCAGAACTTCACGGCTTTCCAGGCTGTGATGAAAGACACGTTTCTCAGTGACTCGATCGAGAACTCGGTCTTCGTAGGAAGCCCGCTTCTCGATCAGTTCACGAAGCTCACCCCGGACGGTGAAAACGGTGACACTTGCCGTGTTGCCGTCCGCACCGGGCTTTCCGGCGGCTACTCGGCCGTAGGCCGCAACGGCTCGTCGGAACTGAACGAAGGCACCAACGTCGTCACCAAACGTGCGGATTACCTGTATTCGCACAACTGGTTCGACGTGATCATCGAGTCCGCTGTGATCGACGAATCGGCGACGTCTGCACTGGCGCTCGCCAAGGCTGTCGAGACGGAGCGGCAGGGTGCCGTCGATGGCATCAAGCGGCAGTTGCAGCGGGGCCTGTTCTCGGACGGGACCGGCGTCATCTGCTCGCTTGCTGACAACGGCGGCGGCAACGTCGTTCTGACCGTCTCGGGTGACGGTGCCAACGCTCTCAAGCGCGGGCACCTGTACCCCGGACTCAAGATCGACATCGGCACGCTGGCCGCGGAGGACTCCGTCGCGGCCGGTCGGGAAATCACGGCCGTCTCCGTCAAAAACGGGACGATCACGATTTCCGGGGCCAACGTCGACACCGAAGAAGCCGGCAAATTCTTCGTGTCGATCGCCAACGCCCGCGACGGGGAAGAATCGTTCGAGGTCGATGGTTTGCTGGCAATGCTCAGCGACACCACGACCTACGGCAACATCTCCCCCGCCGAAGTGCCGACGTGGGCTGCGTTCGTCGATGCGACGGCGCAGGACGTCTCCACGTCACTCGTCTACGAGCTCGAAGACGAAGTCTTCCAGAGCTCCGGCGAGGAGCCGGATTGGTGCATCGCCTCGGCGAAGCAGATCCGCGTGCTGAGTGAAGAACTCCAGGCGCAGGTTCGCTTCAACGGTGGCGAGAGCTACAACACCGGCAAGCGCAATGGGCTGACGACCCCGCAGGGCACGCCGATCGAGCGTCACTTCGACTGCCTCGATCGCTGCATGTTCATGTTGCGGAAAGCCGACCTCGGCTCGATCCGCAGCAAGCAGGGGCCGCAGTGGGCCTCGCCGGAGATGATCCGGCACCAGGAGGGAACCACCCGGTTCCGTGGTGACATGTTCTGGCGCCTCAACACCGCCCTCCTGCGTCGCAACACCCACGCGGTGGCGACGAAACTCAACTAGCGGCTCGAGGGGCGCCCTGCCGGGGGCGCCCCTCTCGCTGGTTCTCAGGCCGGGTTGTCCCGGCGCAGCATCTTGTGGGCGCGGGCTTTCGCGTCTTTGCGCTTGCGGTGGTTCCGCTTCGCCTCGAGCTTCCACGTCTCCGGCTTGCCGCTCCTCGAGCCCTTGCCGTAGCCGCGGTAGATGAAGCTCGCGTAGTAGCCCTTCGGGTCGTCGTCGGCTTGGTCGACCGTCTCGGTCGTCCAGCAGTACATGTTGCCGTTGGCGCCCTCGTAGTAGCGATAGCGGGGCGGCGTTGAGATCAGCCCGGCTTCTCGCATGTACTGGCCCAATCGTTCACTGATTCGCTGCATCGACTCGTCGCTCATGTGACTCCCTTTGGTCGGGTGTGTAGTCACATTTTCTCAAACGCACTTTTCACCCCCGACCGTCTCAGGCACAGACTTCCAAAAGTGAAGTGTGTGTTTTGCAGGCTTTCTAAAAATTGCTTGACACGAAATCCGACAAAGGAGCACCACACGATGAAACGCCTCCTCGAGCGCCTCTTTCCGCCCTTCGCTTTCGTCGCCGCTTCCCTGGGCGCGTTGGCGATCGGCACCCGTCCTCGCAAGAAATCGCCTCCGGGCAATCTCAAGATGACGGTGACGCCGATCACCTTCCCGACCAAATACCTACAGGCCGACAAACTGACGCCGGCCAACGTCGGGCTCAAGCACGTGGTCTACGGCTACGCGGTGCTGACCTCGATCAGCAACGGCGTGGTCAACATCGCCAACGTGATCTACGACCCCACGGCCGAAACCCTCAAGCTCTTCGACGAGACGCCGGCCGAGGTAGCCAACGAAGCGGAAATCAAAAAACCGACCGCGTTGGTCTTCGCGTACGGGAGGTAGATCGAGATGCCGAGAACCCCGGCCGGGCTCCATGTGCCGATCTCCCGCGAGGAGAGGATGCGGGCGATCAACAGCCTGCACGAGAAGATGGAGGAAGACGTCGACGACCCCCAGGCGAAGATCCTCGAGCGCGAGCTGCGCTTGCTCGACGATCGCTGCCGGGTCGTAAAAATCTCAGCCCGAGCCGGGGAGCTTCCCCCGAAGGCGCGAGCGGCCGGTGTGATCCCCGGCCGCTGGCACATGAAGCTCCTCACCCACCCGGTGAACGCCTACTTCCCGATCACCGGCCCCGATTGGGAGTACCGCGACCCCGACCTTCACTTCGCCGAGGAGATGAAGGCGCGGGATCTACAGCGCAGCGGTGCACTCGAGGAGATCGAGGACGCCGAAGACCAGCGGGAACGGGACGCGATCCGGGCCGAACTCCTCGAAGGCGAGCAGCGTGAGGACGAAACCGCGATGGCCTTCCGGGCGGCCAAGCGGGTCAGGGGCGACGGGGGTGAGCTTCGTCGTACCGATCTCGGCAATGCGCCCCACGTGCCCTACGCGGGCGGGGTGAGCTTCCCGAAGTCGTCCGACTCGGGCCTTCTACTTCCGGCAGGGGCCTGAGTTGAACCGGAAAGAAATACGCGAAGAGATCATCGGCCTCGGTGCCGAAAACATCGCCAACGACACCGGGGGCGAAGCGCGGATCAACCGCTGGATTCAGCAGGCGATCCGCGAGCTCTGCGACTTCAAACCGTGGCCCTTCCTCTTCGCCGAAAAAGAAGGCGCTGCCCCGTTGGCGATCGCCGACCTGGGCCACGTGATTGCCGTCTCCGACGTCACCCACCGCAACCCGCTCGATCCGGCCACCCTCAATCAGCTCCTCCTCGGCGACCCGACCCTGTCCGGCGTCGGCCAGGCCGAATGCTGGTACACCGAGAACGGGACGACGATCAAGGTCTACCCGCCCCCGAGCGGCGGTGGCAACTTCAAAGTGCGCTACCGCAAGGTGCCGGTGGCGATCGCCGACAACGAAGAACCGATCGTGCCCGCCGACTACCACGATCTGATCGTCACTCGAGTCAGGGTGAAGGTCTACAAGGCGACCGACAATTGGGAGGCGGCCTCCGAAGCGTGGAAGGACTACGAAAAGGAGCGTGACGCGATGGTTCACGCCCTGATGAAGCCCAACTACGACAAGGAGCGGCGCCTGACGCGCTCAGGGCGCGGCGGGGACTATCTCTAGTGCCGACCGCCCCCAAACCGATCCCCTTCACCAACTACGGGGGGCTGATCCTGAGCAAGCCGCTCGACGACGTCGGCGCCGACAACGCGATCGACCTGCTCGACGTCGATTGGGACAACTCCCTGTCGACGCTGCGCTCGAGGCAGGGCGCGGCCGCGTTCTCGCCGGCCGACGCCGCCTCGAGCTACGACGCCCTCTTCGGCCACTCGCTCACTCGCCTGATCTCCCGCCGCGGTGCCACGATCCTCGTCCTCAACGAAGAAGGCAAAGAGGTCGCCGGCAAAACGATCGCCTCCAACGAAAAGCACCTGGCCTTCGCCAAGCTGGGGACGCCCTCGGCCTCCTACACCTACATCGCCGATCAGGAAAACACCCTCAAGCGCTACGACGGCGCTGACTTCACGAGCCCGACTGCCAAAGTCGGCGAAGTCGCGGCCGGGGCGATGCCGAAGGGCCGCTTCCTGGCGGTGTGGCCGGACGGCGGCAACCGCCTCGTCGTCGCCGGCACCACCGCGGCGGGAGGCCCCAACGGCGCCATCTCGAGCGGCTCCCACGTGTGGTTCTCTATGCCGGGCAACGGGGAGGAATACGAACCCACCGCCTACGTGCAGCTCAACCCCGGCGACGGTGAGGAAATCACCGGCTGCGTCGCCTTCGGCGGCATGATCTTCGTCTTCAAGGAGACGCGCTGCTTCATCTTCTTCGGCGTCTCCGCGGACGCTGACGGCAAACCCGTCTTCAACTTCCGGTCGGTCGAGCTCGGGACTCGGATGCGGACCCCCGGTGCCAAGCGGGCAGAGAACGTGATCGCCGGCAACGACTCGGTCTACTTCGTGGCCGACCACGGCGTGTACGCGACGACCGGCGCCGAACCTTCCCTGCTCTCCGACGACCTGGCGCCGCTCTCGGAATCGACCCCGCTGCTCGGCCCGATCCTCACCACTCTCGGCACCCGGCGCTGGGTGAACGGGGCCGGGATCGCCTACATGGGGGAAGCCCTCTACGTGGGCCTCGAAGAAGGCGGCGTCGTCGACCGGGTGATGAAGTTCGACCTGCGCTCCCAGGCTTGGACGATCTACACCGCGGCGCTCAACTGTCTGGTTGCGTGGATGGAACAGACCAACAACCGGGCGCGGATCTTCTTCTCGGGGACCGGCGCCGGCAACCGCCGCGTCTACCTCTACACCCCGGCCACCAACGCCGATGCCTCGGCCGCGGATCTCGACTGTCGCTGGCAGTCAGGGTTCTACGAACTCGAAGATGCCGACGAAAAGACCTTCGTGGGCTCGAAGCTGTGGGGCACCGGGGAAGTCACGGTGAAGGTCGCCGAGGACTACAAGGCGCTCGGCAAAGGCCAGCTCTACAAACTCGGGGCCGCCCCGGTGATCGCCCAGGATCAGCATCAGCGAGGGCAGACGGGCACCCTCTTCTCCCACCAATTCTCCGGTGCCGCGCCGTGGTCGGTGCAGCGCATGGACCGTTACCTGCGGGAGACGCGGGTAGCGGAGACGCAGAAGGCGAGGTCGTAGATGGCGACGATTGCAAAGTGGTTCGGTCAGGCGGTCCTCGGCCAGTTCGGGGCGACGGCCGCGCGGCGAGTCGATTGGGCGAACGACACGATCAAGGTCGCCTTGGTCAAAGCTGCCTACGCCCCCGATCAGGACGCACACGACTTCTGGGACGACGTCAGCGCCAACGAGATTGCGGGCGGTGGCGGCACCAACTACACGGCCGGCGGCAAGGAACTCAACGAAAAGGCCGTCTCCTACGACGCCGCCAGCAACACCGTCAGGCTCAAAGCGAAAACGGTGGAATGGAAAGAAGTCACCGCCGAATACCGCTACGCGGTGATCTACAAGGACACCGGAGTCGCGGGGACCTCCCCGGTCCTGCAATACCTCGACGCGGGCGCCACGCAGAAAATCGCGTCGGGCACCGTGAAGATCGAATGGGACCCGACTGACGGCACCGCGCGCCTGGTCGTCGCGTAGGGGGCTCTCGTGGCAACGATCGCCGAAGAACTCGCCAAACTCGCGGTCACTGACAACCTCAACCGCAACGAAAATCCCCTGGCCGGGGAATGGGTGCTCCTCAAACCCGGCAAACAGAAGGGCAAGTGTGTAAGCGGCGAAGGTTGGACCCCGATTTCCTTGTTTTCGGAAGGCGCGGACGGGGCCTACTGGAAAAAAACGGGAGCGCTGGTCGGCGGCAGCGGATACGCCGCCTCCCTCTTTCTCCTGACGCAGCTACCGGGGCCGACTGCGCCCAACCGCTACATCGGCGTCTGGGTCTACCGCGACAAAACCACCCCGGAAACCAAAGAAAACGGTTACTACCTGCGGGTCGAATATCTGAGCGGCGAAGGTGCCACGGTCGCCCTCAAGCTCAAACTCGAGAAGTGGGTGAACGGCGTCGTCACCGTCCTCAAAGAAGTCGAAACCACGGCGGGCAAATACAAGAAGGAATCCCGCTTCGCCCTCGTCGTCGGCGGCGGCAAGGTCTACTGCTTCGCCAGCAAAGAAAAAGCATCGGCCTTTGAACAGGTGCTCGAAGTCGAAGACGCGACCTACACCGAAGGCTATTCGGGCCTCCTCGGCAGCGGCACCGGGACCGAGGCGATGCAAAACTTCGCCACCGGCACCTTCAACCTCGAAGAAGAAGCCGGCGTCCACAAACCGAACTCGGCCACCGTCAACGTCTCGGCGCCGACGCCGGAAATCTCCGCGGCAATCGCGCCCGGCTCGGCCACCGTCAACGCGAGCGTCCCCAGTGTCGAACTCGCCAGCGGCCCTGCGGCCTCGCCTACCAGCGATCAGCGGCACGGCCTTCCGCTGCCCTTCCCCTCGGTCCTGGCGAACCCTGGCCGCCTCGGGCCTCCCCGCTTCAACGCCTCCGACCGCAAGACGCTGAGGATCAAGCGCTGATGCCCGGCATCGAAGACCTCGTCGCGGGAATGGACGAAGAGGGCCTCCGGCGGGTCCTCGGCGAGCTTCTCTCCTCCAACGCGGCGACGCAAGCCAACTTCGACGAGATCCGCCAGCAGTTCCCGATCTCGGCCGACCAGATCGCCAACGACATTCCCACCTGGCAGGAACTCGAAGAAGGCGGCCTTGAACCTCCGAGCCCCGAAGAAGGCGAAGGTGAATCCTTCCAAGAACAGCTTGGAATCGAAGGCTTCGCCGACCTCGTCTGGGTCGAAGTCGCGGCCAACGGCTCTCTCCTGCGGGGTGGCGACGGGCTCACGATCGAACACCCTTCGACGGGCCTCTACAAGATCTTCTTGCAGGGCAGCTCTACCTTCGACTACCCCGGCGCCATCCGGGCCTGCACCGCTGAGGCGGCCGCGGGGATTCAGGCGATCAACGCGAACGTCAATCTCATTACGAGCGAAAAAGGCGTCAAAGGGTACGAAATCCGTCTCGTCGAAAACGTTGCCAGCTCCACGCTGCGCGACTCGAACTTCCACTTCTTCGCTGCCAACCTCGGCGCCGAATAACGAAAGGACACACTCAGATGGCACAGGCACTTGGCAACTCTCGAGCTCGAGGTCGCGGCGGTCGCGGCCGCGGTGGTCTTCCTCCCGGCGCTTCGACGTTGCCCCTGCGGGTCAAGCCGGGGCAGTCTCCGCTCGGCCGCAACGGCGCCGGCAACGGCGGCACCCCCGCTCCCGGCGGTGGTCGGCCCAACCCGCCCGGCACCGGGATGATGAACCCGCCCGGCCAGGACGGCGGCCGCCCGCAGCGCGGGGTCGGCGCTCGAGGCAAGGGTCAGGGCGCCGCCAACGGCAAAGGCGTCGGCGTCGGTGGTGCGGCTCTGCCGGGTCCCG
>Ga0193731_1000061_pt1 | contig 34568 bp, 18 predicted proteins | sample U1a2metaG_FD_144920 | JGI IMG/M metagenome (GOLD analysis project Ga0193731, IMG submission 144920) | Soil microbial communities from a riparian zone of the East river system, Colorado, United States - U1a2 | ecosystem: Environmental > Terrestrial > Soil > Riparian zone | place: USA: East River...
CCAAGGGCTGTCGGTTTCGGTTACCGGGAGCGCCAGGGCGTCGGAGAAGAGCGGCGCTGGCGCGCCGGGTGGGGGGTTAGACACGATCACCCCAAACCACAAGTTTCCACAATCGCAAAAGGCAACTTGACTCCATGTTCTCATTGTGAGAACCTGACTCTTCATGCGCATCATAAAACGAGGCGCTCTCGAACAGTTCTGGCAAAAACACCCGGACGCGAAGGCGAGCCTTGAAGCATGGTACGGGGTGGTGCGCAAGGCAAATTGGAAAACGCCTGCGGAAATGAAACAAGTTTACCGCAATGCTGACTTGGTCGGACGGAGAACGCTGTTCAATGTAGCTGGCAATAAGTACCGCCTAATCGCGCGAGTGAACTACTTTATTCAAAGAGTCTTTGTGTTGTACCTGCTGACGCAGTCGGAATATGACGAAGGGGCCTGGAAACAATGAGCACGACAACTATAGATCTCGACGAGAAAACTTACGGGCAATTGTTGGGCCGTACGCTTCCCCATGTCATCCGCACGGATGAGGAATCCGAACGTCTCACGAATGAGCTGCTGCGTCTCGACGAACGTGAGAACCCTTCGCCAGAAGAAAAGGAACTTGCCGAATTGCTGACCATGCTCATTGACGAGTACGAGGAGCGGCGCTATCCAATTCGGAAAGCAAGTCCACAGCGGACACTCCAGCATTTGATGGAGGCGCGCAGCCTGACTCAAAAAGACCTCTGGAAAATATTTGGCTCGAAAGGGATTACTTCCGAGGTATTTCACGGGAAGCGCTCCATCAGCAAAACGCAGGCCAAAAAACTCGCTGAGTTTTTCCATGTCAGTGCAGAGCTGTTCATCTAGAGAACTCGGGAAGAGCGCTCAGGGGGAACCAACGTTGGTGGAAATCTGGAGTGCATCCTACCATCGCGCCAGATACTACGATCCTTCTGTAGGCAGGCTCCCCCAGCGAGGCCCCAACGGGGTGGCTCGCGCTTAGTTGTATCTAACGACTCTCGTGGTTTGTCGTTTCCCTCAATCGGAATTAACGACTGCGGTACTACGTCGGAAAGCAGTTGGACTCAGTATGTTCAGGGTTATGACGGAAACCGAGTGTTGGGGGAAATCGACCAGAAAATGCGATCCGATTTTGATCGTTTTCTGCTGTAGTGAAACTGCGTTCGGAGTCGCAAAGCTGTTGGCCGAGGTCATCGAATCCGCGTTGATTGTCTCAATGACGGCGCTGGAAGACACCTGCGCCCCAGCAATGTGCACTGAAGTGCGCAGCTCTCTCTGCGGATCTGTATTAACGGCTTTGATGAAGATGTGCTTACCGTCAGCAGTGCGGCTCACCACTACATCCAAATAAGGCACGCCTTTGCCCTCGCTGGTTGCGTCGAATGTAGGGCTGCTTACGCGCGCGGTGATTCGTTGTGCGCCAAGGTGCCGATTGTAAAGTTCATTGACGAGGTACGTGGGGGTGACGAATAGGTTGTCGTGGCTGGCCTGAACCATTCCTCCCGACCACCCGTTTACCATGTCGGACTCGGCGCTCATGGCCACAATGTCGCTGCGCTCGAATACGTTCATAAGCCGCGCGGCGTATAAGGCAGACTCCATCGAGTGTTGGCTCGGCACGGGCAACGAGGTGTTCCATTCGTTGATGGCCAGTTTGATTGTGCGTCCGGGAACGAGATCACGAATGAGATCACCAACTTGCTTGTAGAAACGTTCGTAGGACAATGGGTGGGCCATGAGGTTTAACGGATCACCCATCATATCCCTGGTACCGTAATAATGATGGATCGCAAGATAGTCGATATGAGGACCCGCAAGCCGCAAGACCGCACGGTTCCAGTCCATGTTGTTGTCGCCGACAGCGATTAGCTGGATGGACGGGTCGACGCCGGACATGGCTGCGGCGTAGCGTTCAAAGTTCTGTGCATAGGTATTGGCATCGCTGTGCCCGTGAACCCAGTCTCCCCAGATTTCGTTCCCAACTTCCCAATACTTCACCTTAAACGCATTGAAGTTGCCGTTCGCTGCGCGCATGGCGCCTTGACGGGAAGATGCCTGGCCGTTCGCATACTCGACCCACGCCGCTGCCTCAGTAGGCGTTGCGCCGCGGCCCTCGACATTCACGGTAATCGAGGGTTCAGCGCTGACATTTCGGCAGAGACGAACGAATTCATCAATGCCAAAATCGCTGGACTCCGGCTCGTTGCCCCAGGAAAGGTTCGTCCATGTGAGGCGCTGATCGCGCGGACCAATGCCCCACATCCAGTGATAATCCTGAGCAACGTTTCCGCCTGGCCAGCGAATAAAGGCAGGACGCAACGCTTTGATCTTCTGGAAGACATCGGAGCGCACGCCATCCACGGCATCACCCGGTAACATAGAAACCTGGTCGAGCCAGAGGCGGCCCTTTCCGCTGAACAGGATGACGATCTTTGCGAGCGCATCACTCTTTGAAGGAGTCAGGGTGAAATCGTATTTCTTCCAATCTCCGAAAACATCATTGATCTCCGCAGACGAGTAGGTTTCCCCGCCGGTCCTGTCCGCTTCCAGCGCAACATGGATGCGAGCCTTGAATACATCGGTCCTGATCCACAGATAGCCATGGTAAGGGAGTCCCTGCCGAATGGGGATGCCCCCTTGGCGGATTCCACGGCGCTGGCCATCGTCTTCGGCAAGATTCACCCGCAGCGAATGTTCGGTTCGCTCACTCATGAATTCGTGGCGCGTTGGGTAAAACACTGCGTCGTCCCAGTGGAAGTGCAGCCCTGGATCATCATTGCGGTCATCTGGTTCGCGTTCCCAAAAGCGAGGCAGCCCTATCGCATTTGGTGCTTCGTCGAAACTTCGATCGCGAATCAGTTCAGCGGTCAATCCGCGCTTCACACCTTCGAACATAAATTCATCAAATTGGCCGTAGAGCACCGGGCTTATTTGACCCTCGACCCGATCCGCATCGATCTCTACTGCTGCGACGGCTGGGCCTGGTTGATGCTGGGCTCGAAGCGCAGGCCAAGTGAGATACAAACCGCAGAGAACAAAACTGAACGATGACCACAGAGCCAAACTCATCGCGGGGTTCGCCCTTCTAGTTCTAGCAGATTTCATGCAGATTAGTCAGCCGATCGAGTAAAGACACTGTTCATTGGCTTTGGCCGCACGGCGGCGATGACTATTACTGAGTCTAGCGCATTCTGAAAGCGGTACGATGTCAACCTGGAACTCCGGCGACGTATTGTCTAATCGTCGACACCAACCCTATAATCTGCGACCAGAAGGTCTCGTTAGCCTTCTTCCCAAAAGGTGAACTTTGTATCGACTCCTTGGTGCGCTCGTGCTTCTGTTCTCCGCAGTTCCTTCGTGCCGCTCGCAAGAAACGGCGCAAAGCATAAAAGTCGAGGTACACGCCGATCAGCCGGATGGTCCGATGATCCCCATCTGGAATTATTTCGGCTATGACGAGCCCAATTACACTTACACTTCCAACGGGAAGAAATTACTCGGCGAGCTCGCGGCTCTCAGCCCCAAGCCGGCGTATGTTCGTGTTCACAATCTTTTGACGACCGGTGACGGCTCGGCATCCTTAAAATGGGGCTCCACAAATATCTACACGGAAGACGCAGCGGGAAAGCCGGTCTATAGCTGGACAATTTTGGATCGCATTTTCGATACCTTTCGCGCCGCTGGTATCAAACCACTGGTCGAAATCGGATTTATGCCGGAAGCGCTTTCCACTCATCCACAGCCTTACCGACACAATTTTCCGCAAGGCTCAGTTTTTACCGGCTGGACCTACCCGCCGAAGGACTATCAGAAGTGGTCGGAAGTCGTTTTTCAATTTGTTCAGCATCTTCGCGAGCGCTATGGCGACGCGGAAGTAAAAACCTGGTTGTGGGAAGTCTGGAATGAACCCGATATCGCTTACTGGCAAGGCACTCCCGAGGAATTCCTCAAACTCTACGACTACTCGGCCGATGCCATTCTGCGAGCGCTTCCCAAAGCTCGCGTGGGCGGCCCGGATTCCACCGGCCCTGCTTCTCCGAAGGCGGCTGAATTCTTGCGCATTTTTCTCGATCATTGCGCGCACCAGCGAAACTACGCGACTGGAAAGACCGGTTCGCGACTGGACTTCATCTCTTTTCATCCCAAGGGCTCACCAACGTGGCAAGGCGATCACGTGGTGATGGGGATCGCGCGCCAGCTCGCATCCATAGAACAGGGTTTCAAAATCGTCAAATCTTTTCCCGAGTGGCGTGACACCCCGATCATTCTGGGGGAGTCCGACCCGGAAGGTTGCGCGGCCTGTTCAGCACGCACCAATCCCCAGAATGGATACCGCAATGGTGCCTTGTATGCCGCCTACACGGCCGAGGCGATGAACGCCACCTATGCACTGGCGGCCCGCGAGCAAGTTCGTCTTGCAGGCTCGGTAAGCTGGTCCTTCGAGTTCGAAGACCAGCCCTACTTCGAAGGATTTCGCGAGCTGGCCACCAATGGAATAGACAAACCGGTGCTCAATGCCTTCCGGATGTTCGGGTTATTAGGCAGCGAACGCGTAAAGGTTTCGAGCACGGGTGCGCTTCCCACTGGGCGGGTCGTCAGCGCAGGAGTGCGGCAGCAGTCGGATATCAGCGCCATTGCCACGCGCACGAATCACGAAATCGAAGTCATGATCTGGAATTATCACGACGAGGATGTGGATGCCCCCGCTGCACCGAACGACTTGATGATCACCGGGCTACCCGAATCCATGCACCTCGCGCATGTCGAACATTTCCGCATTGACGCGCATCACAGCAATGCCTTCACGGCTTGGAAGCAAATGGGATTCCCGCAATCTCCTTCCCCTGAGCAATACGATCAGTTGCAGAGCGCCGGACAATTGCAGCTCCTCACTTCGCCGGCGTGGATTATGATGGAGCACGGCGAAGCCCATTTGCAATTCACTTTGCCCAGGCAAGGCTTGTCGCTCGTGCGCATCAGGTGGTGATGGCAAGCCTCGTCGCGAGATTCTTGTCAAGCAGAATCCGTGCACGCAATAAGTAGTTCATCTTGAGAAGGCCTGCTCATGTTTGACGCCGACAGGCTTACCCCCATCGTTCCCGTGGTCAAACAACATGAAAGGTACCGAGACAGAATCTGCGACGCAATCTGCTGCCGGTTCTAAGTCGGGTGACGTGTCGATTCGAACCTTGGAGGATTTGCTTCGGCGCTATCCGATCATGCGTTATCATACGAGGCCTTGGGCAGCTTGGCCTTGAGTGCGCACTGGTGTTCCGAGGCGAAAAACAGCCTATAGAAAGCGGTCCGCTTGAATCCAAAGTCGGTCAAAGCGAACTACAAACTGGGGCTGCTGTTGGCGCCAATGGGAAAGAATGACAAAGCGGAAGACCGAGTGGAGATAGCGAAATCTCTCCAAACGGAGGACGAATCCAGCTCTCATTTGCAGCTTTGACTGTTGGACCCCGGATCGATGGACAGTCGCGCGAAAGTGAATCGAACTCTAGACTTGGTCGTTCTCCTGGTGGGTTCGATTCTGCCCGGCCGGGCACAGCTAAGTAAAAATGCGCCGGCATCGGTCAGCCAGATTCAAGATGAAATAAAACAACATCCTGACAGCCCCAAGCTCTACGTCGCATATTGGGACCGGAACGATTTCTCGCATGCCCTCGAAGCCTTTCAGCGCGCGGTGAAGTTGGGCCCCACCTCTGCCGAGGCCCACAACTGGTTAGGTGTCGCTACACTTGAGAGAGGTGATTTGCCCGGCGCCGTCGCTGAATTCAGGAAGGCCGTCTCGCTTGACCCGAAATACGCGCGGGCGTACACGAACCTGGGATCGGCGTTAGCCAAGAATGGCGAATTGTCCGAAGCGGTTGGGGCCTTTCAAAGAGCACTGGCGCTTGAGCCTGACAATCTAGTGGCGCACCTGAATCTGGGCGTCGCTCTTCGGGAAAAAGGTGATGCCAAGGGCGCTCTTGTGCATGTACGGCTGGTCGCCGAGCGCGAACCGGACAGCGCCGATGTTCAGTACGTGTTCGGCCAGACGCTACAACAGAGCGCAGATCTTCAGGGCGCAATCGAAGCGTTTGAGAGCTCGGTGCGCATCAATCCGGAATTCCACGAAGGTTATTATGCGCTCGGCTTGGCCTTGAAGAAGCAGGCTGCATCGCTGCCTAAGCCACGCCGGCCTCTGGCGAGTCCGGCAGACGACCTCTACAAGCGTGGAGAGCAGGCTGCCGCACAAGGCGACCTGAAAGAAGCCGAACGACTACTCAGCGAAGCCCTAAGTAAAGATGATGGTCACGCCGGCGCGCAGAATCTGCTCGGTTTCATACTAGGCCAAGAAGGAGATTTGCCTTCTGCGCTGGTCCACTTGGAGCGCGCCGTCACGCTCCGGCCGGACCTTTCTGACTCACACTACAATTTTGGCGTTGCGCTGTGGTACAGCGGTTCGAAAACCAAAGGAATATCCGAGCTGCAAGAGGCTCTTCGACTTGATCCGTCGGCAGGCGCTGGCTACGCCTTTCTTGGAACCGCTCTGGGCGAAACGGGCCAGATAGAGAACGCACGACGAAACCTGCAACGCGCGATCGCGCTCCTGCCGTCCTTCCCCGCCACATACATCGACCTCGGAACCGTTTATCTTCGCGCGGGCGATCTCGATAAAGCGCTGTCGCAATTCGAGGCCGGGATCAATATCTCCGCTTCGTCCGGTCCCGCGCCCGATTGGGATACGGCGATTGCAGGCATTCGCGGAGCGTTGGCTGCGAAGCCGGACCGCGCCGAAGCGCACAACATGCTCGGACTGCTGCTTGGACGCAAGGGTGCAGACAGCAAGGAGGTTCTAGCGGAGTTCCGTGAGGCCGTGCGCCTGCGCCCGGATTTTGCGGATGCACACAATAACATCGGGCTGGTGCTAGCGCAGGGCAACGAGGACAAAGCAGCTATCGCCGAGTTTCGTGAGGCTCTGCGCATCCGACCCGATTATGCGGACGCGCACGCGAATCTAGGCACCGTCCTCATTTCCACGGACAGTCGAGAGGCCGTGCGGGAACTCCAGCGAGCCGTAGCGCTCGCCCCGGGATTGTTGAAAGCGCAGTTCAATCTCGCGGTGGCCTACGGCTCAGACCCGAGCTCTGGGCTGGCTAAAGAAATCGAACAGTTGCGTAAGGTAGTCGCGACCGAACCAAACTTTGCGAGTGCGCGCATCGCTTTGGGTAAGGCACTTCTCAGCGACGGGAAAGTGGAGGAATCCATCGGAGAACTTCGGGAAGCGGTGCGGCTTGAGCCACAGAATACCAAGGCTCATTACCAGCTTGGGCTGGCTCTGGCGCGGGCAGGACAAAAGGATGAGGCCACTGCTGAGTTGCAGAAGAGCCGCGAATTGGCTTCTTCCGACGACCGGAGGCAGAACGCTGATTTGGATATCGCCGAAGGCCGCGTGGCGCTCGACAAGGGTGAGTTGGATCAAGCCGCCTCCAAATTTCGGCACGCGGTTGAGCTCCAGCCCGAATCTTCAGACGCCCAGCATTTCTTGGGAGTGGCTCTTGAAAAGGAAGGCGATGCTCACGGTGCTTCCGCAGCGTATCGAAAGGCAGTGGAGTTCAATCCCGGCGACGTCTTCGCCAGAGAAAAAGTCCAGTTGCTTTCGAAGAACCAGGCACCTGCGGACGACCCCCAAGCCGAATTTGAAGGCTACATCCGAGCGGGGCGATTCCAGGAGGTTGAGCCGCTCCTGGCTGCTTATGTCAAAGAGCACCCGAAAACCTCTTGGGGTTGGTATGCCTTGGGCTACAGCCAGTTCGCCCAGCGGAAAATCGGCGAATCCATTCAGGCGCTCACGAAATCGCTCCAACTCGACATCCAAAATGCTGAGGCCCACAAGATTCTCGGCCGCAACCTGATGATCATTGGAAGGTACGACGCCGCCCAGGCGGAGTTCGAGCAGGGAATCCGGTACAACCCGCAATCCGCTGAGATGCATTTCAACTTGGGCAAATTATTCTCCATCCAGGACAATTGGAGCGTTGCACGAAAGGAATTTGAAGCGGCACTCCATATCGACCCTTCGTACATGGAAAGTTTGGATGGTCTGGGTTTTGCTCAGGAGGCTCTGGGCGATGACGCTGGAGCTGTCGCGAGTTATGAGAAAGCCATTGCGATCAACGAAGCCAGGAAGGGAAAGTTCGTGTCGGCACATGTGAACCTCAGCGCGTATTACAATCGGAAGGGTGATTCCGAAAAGGCTCTCGCGTGCGCCCGCGCTGCGTGGGAACTCGATCCCAAGTCTGATGGCGCTTGGTTCCAGCAGGCAAAAGCGAGGGAAGCACAGGGAGGGCTGGTTGATGCTGTCGATGCCCTGAACCGGGCCATTTCCTTAAATCCTCGAGCGTCTTCGTATTATTACGTTCTGGCCCACGTCTACCGGCGGCTTGGGAAGGTGGAAGATAGCCTCAAGGCTCTGGATTCGTTCACGCGCATGGAGAAAGAGACAAGCGACCTGGAAGAAATACGGCGAAATCTCACCAATCGCTCCGCCAACCCGCCTCAACCGAAGAGCCAACGCGACTAATTGACTCCACAGCGCGCAAGCACTCCGCAAATTTCTTACAGCTGCATTCCGATGAAGGGATTCCTCAGCCGGGACCGCATCGCGGCGCAAAACCATTTTGGGGAGCTTTGACGAACCGCCTCGTTGTGTCGGACGACGGTCGCCGGGCCACATACGAACTCTGGAAGCTCTCCGCAGCAAAAAAACTGATCAACGTTTTCGCAGCGGGTCCCCCTGCCCTTCCACGAGTGTAATGTATTGATCGCGTGGGAGATTGGTGAAGCGTTCCACGCGGCCGCTTGGCAGCGGCCACTTGACCTCGATCCAGTCGATCTGCGTGCGCTTGCCGATGCCCAGCACCACGCGCGGGTCGTGAGAGGCCAGATAACTTCCCGCTCCCGTCTTGAAGTGTGACCGCTTCAGGTCTCCGGCCTGCCAGGTAATCAGCGCGCCCACCGCGTCGGGATTGGTTCGCTTCGCGACCAACTTCACACCCAACCAATGATTTAGCCGGCCAACCTGATTCTTGAGCAGCAGAGGCGGGCCGTTGTTGACTGCGACCAGCACATCGAGGGCGCCATCGTTATTGAAATCGCCAATCGCCATGCCGCGTGCGGCATAGGGCTTTGAGAAAAGGGGGCCGCTGCCGGCCGTCACGTTTTCGAATCCTCGGCCCGTGCCGTGAAAGAGCAACATGGGCTCGCGGTATTTCACTTCGCTGGAATGCTCCTGGATTTTATCGTCAGGGTGGCCGTTGGCAAGGAAGAGGTCCAGCGTGCCGTCATTGTCGTAATCGAAGAATTTCACCCCCCAACCGCTCATCAGCCGCGTGACCTTGCCGATGCCGTAAGGGACGGCCATATCGTCGAAGGTCTCGTCGCGGTTGTTGTGGTAGAGCGAATACATCTCCTGGTCTACGTTGGTGACGAACAGGTCCATCCAGCCGTCCTGGTCGTAGTCGGCGGAGTCCACGCCCATCCCGGACCGCGCCCGCCCTTCGGCGCTGAAGCCCACGTTGGTCTGGAGGCCCATCTCCTCGAACTTTCCATTGCCATGATTGACAAACAGGAAATTCGCCACCGTGTCATTGGCGACGAATAAGTCCATTCTTCCATCGTTATTGATGTCGCAGGCGACGACGCCCCATGCCTTGCCCAAGGACTTCGAGATCCCAGACTCGTTGCTGACGTCGGTAAAAGTACCGTCGCCATTGTTGTGGAACAACCAGCTCGGCATAGGATCGTAAACGCGCGGGACACAGTAGTAGCGTTCGCCAGTCTCACGGTTGCCGCAAAACCTGTTCTTGGACTTGTCGAAATCCACAAACCGGCAAATGAAGAGGTCGAGTTTTCCGTCGTTGTCGTAGTCAAACCAGACCGCACTCGATGCCCAGCCGTTGGTGGGCAGGCCAGCTTTCCGGGTCACATCGGTAAACTTGCCGTCACCGTTGTTGTGGTAGAGAATGACGCCGTTGTACTGCGTCACAAGGAGGTCGGGCAAGCCGTCGCCGTCGTAATCGCCGGCCGCCACACCCATCCCATACCCGCCGCCGCCGACACCAGCCTTTTCGGTCACGTCAGTGAATGTTCCGTCGCGGTTGTTCCGGTAAAGCGCGTTGCGGAGCGGTGACCGGGGATCGAAGAAATCACACTTGCCGCTGTTGACCAGGTAAATGTCCATCCAGCCGTCGTTGTCATAATCGATGAATGCGCATCCAGCGCCCACGGTTTCCGGCAGGTACATCTCCTGGGAGCGCCCGTTGTGGTGTACCCAGGTAATCCCGCTCACCGCAGGCGGGACAAGTTCAAACGGAAACTTGCCATCGCTTTGAGGCGTTGCGAGGCAGTATGACCCTGGGGAGAGTGGCAGGTGGCCCGCGACGAGCGCAGCGAGCAGACGCTTCAGGAAGCCACGGCGCGAGCGGTGGTGCAGCCCTGTTTTCTTGAACATTAAGCTGTGGAGCTCCCCAGATGGCCGCACGACTTCAGCAGAATACCGCCCGCCTCGTCGACAAAAGAATTTAACACCCGCGGGCGCACGCCCACAATACTTACGTGTGTTCGTGCGTTCAGTGAGAGCCGGGAGAAGTTGCCCCGGTTGTGGCCGCTTGCTATCATGAACAAATATGCGCAGTTTTGGTGAGCGCACAGAGTTCCTCCGGCACAGCGCTTGCCGGGTTTGGCCTACACTCCGGTGGTACATACCGTGTCTTTCACTTCTGATCTTCCCCAGCGTTGGCTTGGCACAGCTCAACCATATTGAGGTGGCGGCGCGCCTGCTGAGCCAGGGACAGATGGACCAGGCGGAAACCGAAGCCCGCCAGGCCCTCGAGAATCCGGTCACGCGAGCGCTGGCTTTGGCGATGCTGGGGACGATTCGGCTGCAGGAGGCCAAATATCGAGAGAGCACCCGCTTTCTGACCCAGGCCTTAGCGCTCAATCCTCATTTGGTGGGCGCTCGAACGAGTCTGGGAGACGCCTACTTGTTACAGGGTAGACTCGATTTGGCGCGGAAATGCTTTCAGGAAGCCGTGAGACTTGATCCCGGGAACTTCAACGCTCGGTTTGAGCTGGCCAAGGTGGAAGCATCTCTCCATAACTATCGGCAATCCTTGGATGTGGCAGGCCCGATCGTAGCTCAATTAAACGGGTCCGAGGACGGTATCCTGTTGCTGGCGACAGATTATGGATCGCTTGGGGAAAAAGAAGAGCTAAGCAGTCTGGTTCGTACCTGGCAGCAGTTGCCTGCGCCGTCCCACGAATCGTCCCTGGAGTTCGGCAACGTCTTGACGATGTTCGGAATGACCCTCGAGGCGAAACAGGTTTTCGAAGCCGAAGAAGCAAAGATCGCTGAGCATCCTTCCCCCGCGCTGGCCTTGCAGCTCGGAAAAAGCTACTTGTCCCTGGGAGTTCTGGACCGTGCAGAGCAGAACTTTCAACACGCGCTCGACTTGAATCCCGCGTGCGCGGCTTGCGACCAGGGCCTTGCCGAGATTGCCGAGCGGCAAGGGAATACTGAGAAGGCTTTGGCGTACCTGGTCACGGCGAAACAACTGGATCCTGAAGATCCTGAAATCCTATTCGAGTTCGGAAGAGTGTGCCTGCAGCGAAATCTGCTGGAGGATGCTTTGCTTGCGCTCGAAAAGGCAGTCGCGCTGAAACCCGACCGGGACCCGTACGTCTATGTTTTGGCTTCCGCCAACGTCGCTCGAGGCAACCTCTCCAAAGCTGCGTCGCTTTTCGCACGGCTACTGCAAAAGCATCCGCATGATGCCGTCGTGAAGTATTCGATCGGGGCCGTGAACTACCTTCAGGGCAAGTACCCCGAGGCCGAGTCCTTGCTCAAACAAAGCCTGCGAGCACAGCCCGAACAGGTTGCGGCTTCCTACTACCTGGGCCTTACCTATGATGCCCGTGGCCAGGACGAACTGGCTGTCACGGTGTTCCGCGACCTGCTCAGGAGTCACGCCGAGCATGCGCCTTCGTATGTCAAACTGGGGAGCATCCTCTTGAGACAGCACCACTATGACGAAGCCCAACAAGACCTCGAACGCGCGGTTTTGCTCGATCCCGGGTCCGTGCAAGCCCACTATCAGCTCGGCCTGTTGTTTCGCCGCCTTGGCAGAACCGCCGAGTCCGATAGTCAGTTTGCCGAGTCACGCAAGCTTGAAGCAGAACGGAGTTCGCAGACCGACTTGAAACTCCGATTGCTGTTACCCGACTGATCAGATGAGCTTTCGCCTACGCGGCAATCTCTCAGGATCACGGCGTGACTTTCTCCGCCAACTTGGCCGTTTGGGCTCCGTGGTGCCCGCGTCTCTACTGCTTACAGGGCTGCGTGACGCGGCGGCACTTCAAAGATCGCAGGCATCACCCGCCAGCCGGAAACCCCAGAGCAGTCCTGACCATGCGGCGGGATTTTATTTCACAGACGTTACCGCTCAGGCTGGTTTGGGCGGAGCAATCAACGTTTTTGGCGGCGTCACGCATAAACGCTGGCTCCTCGAGGAAACCGGATGCGGGGTCGCTCTTTTCGACTACGACAACGACGGCTGGCTGGACATCTTTATGGTCAATGGGACGAGATTTGAAGGCATCTCGCCGCAACATCAGCCTGCCAACTTCTTGTTTCACAATAACCGCGACGGGTCCTTTACCGACGTAACGGAGAAGGCTGGACTGCTTCGATCGGGGTGGGGCCAGGGGTGCTGCGTCGGAGACTACGACAACGACGGATACGACGATCTGGTCGTGACCTATTGGGGTGGGATCGTTCTTTACCATAACAATGGAGATGGGACCTTCACTGATACCACCCAAAAGGCCGGCCTAGGGCAGAACGGTCCAGCGCCGCGATGGAATACCGGTTGCTCTTTTGTGGACTACGACCGTGACGGCCACCTCGACCTGTTTGTTGCAAATTATGTGAATTTCGATCCTCGAGTGGCGCCTCAACCCGGCGAGAACCAGTACTGCAGGTATTATGGCCTCTCCGTCGCGTGCGGGCCGCAAGGGATGAGCGGCGGGACGAACATCTTGTACCACAATCGCGGCGACGGAACGTTTGAGGACGTCTCCGAGCGCTCGGGTGTGGCGGTCCCGCGCGGCCCGGCGGCATCGACATCTGTCAGCGAGCAATGGAATCCGGTGGGCTCTTTCGGACTTGGCGTAAGTGCGGCGGACTTTGACAACGACGGCTGGCCCGACATCTACGTAGCGTGCGATTCCGTCCCAAGCCGTTTCTACCACAACAATCAAGATGGGACATTCGAAGAGCTTGGCGCCGAGATCGGCTGCGCGCTGAATGAGAATGGGACGGCCCAGGGCGGCATGGGTGTGGGAATTGGCGACTACGACTGCGACGGCTGGCTCGATATCGTCAAGACAAACTACTCCGACCAGACCGCGAATCTATACCATAACAACGGCGACGGCACATTCTATGACGCTGTCTTCCAGGCCGGGCTAGGCGTCAATACGAAGTATCTGGGATGGGGAGTAGGCCTTTTCGATTTCGACAACGACGGGTGGCCGGATATCTTCATGTCGAACGGCCACGTCTTCCCCACGGTCGACACGAAGAGACTACACGTCACGTTTAAGCAGGCAAAGACTGTCTACAAGAACCTCGGCAACGGGAGCTTTAAGGATGTTACCTCGAGCGCCGGACCGGGCATCACTCAGCCGCACAGCAGCCGGGGGACTGCATTCGGCGACTTCGACAACGACGGAGACGTCGACGTCGCAGTGATTAACATGAACGAGGCGCCTTCGCTGCTCCGCAATGATTGCCGCTCCCGGAACAACTGGCTAAAGGTCAAGTGCATCGGTACCAAGTCCAATCGCAGCGCCGTCGGCACTCGCGTGCGCGTGGTTACCGGCCAGCATTCTCAAATCAATGAGGTAATGAGCGGTTCCAGTTACATGTCGCAAAACGACTTTCGCCTGCACTTTGGGCTTGGCCGGGCCGGGCAGGCAGACTTGGTTGAAGTCCGCTGGCCGTTGGGTTTGGTGGAATCGTTTAAGAGCGTTAGCGCGAATCAACTGCTGGTAGTTCAAGAGGGTCACGGCATAATTCGGCGCGATCAATTTGGCAAGCGATAGAAACTTCCGCCGCGCGGCGCTTCCCGCTTACCGAAAGAGTTATCCAGCCCGGTGGGTGGCCCGCACTTTGCGGACCACCACTGGCGGTTAGTCATGCTGCAAGCCTAGAAGAAGATTTGCAGCCCGAGCTGGACTCGCCTCGGAATGTTGCACTGGCTGCCGGTATGTCCGAAGTTCCCGTTGCCGTTATTGGGCAACCAGAACGTGTCCACGGGACAGAAGAAAACGCGGTTGAGGACATTGCCTGCATCGGCTTGGACCCTAACGTATCGGCCCTCGCCAAAGTGTGTGTCCTTGAAGACGGAGAAGTCCTCGTTGAAGTACCGAAAACCACGGACGCTCGCATCCTCTCGGGGAGCATTACCGAAAGCAAGCGGACCGAGACTGGTCCATCCAGCCTGGTTGAGATAACTGTCCGTCTTGGGGTCTTTGAATGTTCCCGTTAGTCCGTTGCCGACCTTATCGGGGAACGTTGCATAGTTAAAGAGAACCCCGCCAAGTGCGCCGTTATCAGTGGTGATGGACAGCGGCCTCCCTGACTGGTAGGTCTGCGTTGCCGAGATTTGCCAATCGCCAATGATCTTGTCCAAAACCCCCGACGCGTTCCTTCCGACCGGCTTGCCCTTGCCGAACGGCAACTGGTAGACCCAGCCGAAAGTGAAAATGTGCGGCACGTCGTCGGAACTCACCGAGTAAAGGTTGCGCATATCGCTGGGATTCTGCACGGGAGGTCCCCCGGATCCCAACCCAGTTTCCGAGCCGTTGTTCATCAGTCTGGAATAGGTATAAGCAACACGGAGCTGCAGGCCGAGGCTCATGCGCCGCTCAAAGCTAGCCTGCAAGGCGTTGTAGTGGCTATTGCCGTTTGGAAAATAGCGCCAGTTAATCTGGTGGTACTGCGGCCACGTTCTCAAGGACTGGGCCACTGTTCCGCTAAACCCGGGGTAAGGGGGCGTGTTAAATCCCGCCGCCGCTGCCGTCGCGTCAGGCACGCCGTTGGTGAAGAGAGCCCCGAGAACGCCCTGTCCTAGGGCGAGCACGCTGCCGGGGTTCATGTTGTCATAGACTCCGGCGGAGCTGCGGCCATCGATCAGTCGCGTCCCATGATTGCCCACGTAGGCGATATCGATCGCCATGTTTTGGCCCAGTTGGCGCTGAAACGAAATCGACCAGTTCTGGTACCGAGGCATTGTGTACGTTCTGGGATCCACGCCCACGGGGTTTCCGTTATTCGCTACGTCGGCCCGCACTTGGGGTGGCAATTGGGAGGCGATGAGGCCTGCCGGCCATCCGCAGGAAACAGCGAGCGCAGTGACTTGGGCAGGACATGCGCCGGTCCCATTGAAGTAGAACGCGGGGAATCGCCCGTTGGTGTTATTCAGAGCCACCGGGTTGGTTTGGTAACCGTCTACCGGGTAAGGATCCCACGAGTCCGCCTGTGCGCCGGCGTAGTACATCCCATAGCCGCCGCGAATCACGGTTTTATTCCGGATCTGATAGGCAAAGCCGAAGCGCGGACCGACGCTCCAACTGCTGTTGCCGATGGGCTTGCTGCCGCCAAATACCGTCGCGCCAAGATGGCCGACAGGGTTGGCAGCGGTGGGATCGAATGTGGAAAACTTTCCGTGTTGCTCCGACAGCCCTGACTGCCAGTCAAATCGCAGACCCAGGGTTAGCGTGAGCTTGGGTGTCAACTTGAAGTCGTCGTTGATCCAAGGAGAGCCATACTTCATCTTGGGCATGTAGCTAAAAGGTGCAGTGAAATTGGCGCTGTCCACCTGGCCCAAAATGAAGGAGGCGAACTCGTTCCCGGTCTTACCGGCCACAACGCAACCCCCCGCACATTTTGCGGCAGTCACATCATAACCAGCAGTTTCGTTCTGATTGAAATTGAAGTTGCCGCCGGTGTTCACGGCCCAGCCCGTTTGCGGGAAAGTCATGTAGCGGAATTCGAGCCCGGCCTTGATCGTATGCTTGCCGGTAATCCAAGTGATGTCGTCGAGGAATTGATAGCGATTGTTGATGTCACTCCCGCCGCTCGCCCAGGGCGTGCCGAAGTGTGTGTAGCCAATCGTGCCATTAAAATTGAGTTGAGGAAAGCCGGCGCTGTTGAATACCGGCTGGTTGGGCAAGCCAAGCCCGAGCTTCTGGTTCCAGCCCACGCCACCGGACAATTGGTTGCCTTGCATATGCCAGCGATCGTAGGCCAGTGTGGTGTGATTGAAGAGGTTCGGCTTGATCACCCAGTTCATCTGCAGGTGCTCGAAATGGTTCGTAATGCGCTGGAAGAATCCCTGGCCGATGTAAGTATCGTTCGCTGCGGAATCCGTCTGTCCGTTGTGCACCGTAGTGCAACCCTGCGGCCCGCCGCAGTGAGCGGTGCGCGGCCGGTTGTTCTGGTAGTACGTGTTGCTGACGGAGAACTTACTGTTGAACGTGTGATCGACTCGGAAAAGCCACGTTCTGACGTTGATCTTGTTATTGTCGTCCGAACTCCCGCCGAAGCCGTTGGCCCGCAGCTGGTTGCGGTCGAGCGCCGGGATGTTGGGAATCACAAAGGCTGCTAACGGGCTTCGCAGGGGGTCATTGGCGGGAATGATGTTCGCCTGGCCGACAATTGGAAGACCCGTGACGGGGTCGAATCCATAGCCATCGCGAACGGGTACGCCATTGACCAGCCGCGTTGTGGCAGGGTTAAAGATCTCGCCCTGGTAGATAGGCCGGCCAAGCTCATCATGCCCTACGATGCTCGTCGTGTCCAGAATCCCAGCCCCGCTGAAGTCGCCCGACCTCTGGGCCGCGTCCGGAAGAGTGTTGGCGAAGCCGGTGTTGACTGTGCTGTGGTAGTCGAGACCATCCACATTGACGAACCAGAATGTTTTGCCCCCCCATGTAATCTTGGGAACGGGCCCACCCACGGCAGCCCCCCAGTTATCCTGGGTCAAAGGCAGTTTCTTATTCGGAATCGTCGGTATGCCGGCAAAAAAGAAGTTCCCCGCGTCCAGCTTATCGCTGGTGAAGAAATTGTATACGTTGCCGTGCAGCTTGTCGGTACCGGATTTCGTGGCGTAGGTGATAAAACCACCGCTGGTGTGTCCGTACTGTGCGGAAAAGGTATTCTCGACGACCGTCATTTCCTGCACGGAGGGGTAGGGTACCGCGCTCTCCTGCGTCCCCTGGTGACCTTCCGCATAGCCGAAAGCCGCGCCGTCAAACCAATTTTCCGTGGCCATCGTCTGGCCGCCGTTGATTCGGGACGTAAATTGGCTGCCGCGGAAAATCGCGTCGCCGTTCGGCTGCATGGGCACAAAGCCCGGCTGCAGTTGCAGCAGGGACTCGGCAAGACGAATGTCAGCCCCCATCACCCCCGGTAGATCGCGATAGTAGGTGGAACCAATCGTATGAGATACCGTGGAATTCTCAGTGTTAATCAGTTCTGAGCCGCCCTCGACTTCGACGGACTGGGTCACCGAACCCAGCTCGAGCTTTACATCCTGGCGGAAACTCTGCGCGCCGCTCAATACAATGCCAGGGTGGGTGGCGTGCTTAAAGCCTTCTTTTTCGACCTCGATGGTGTACGAACCTAGCTGGAGCGGCGGCGTACTGTAGTTGCCGGCACTGTTCGTGCCCACAACTATTTTCGCACCCGTATCTTGGTTGATGATCGACACTTTGGCATCAGGAACCGCCGCCCCGCTTGCGTCGGTGACGATACCTGTAATTTCAGCCCGGTCGGCCAACTGGGCGTACAGGCTCTGCCCGCTGAACACAACAAAAACACACAACAACAGGACCACGAGAGTAGATGGCCGCTTCATCTTTACACCTCCCCCAAACTTACGCGCCTAACCTCATTCCGGCGTGAAACCCCAATGGGTGTCCCTGGTACACCTGTAAATGTTGGCTTCGAAAGCGATTCTGAGCCCTGGAACTCTCGCCGCTAAGTGCGAGGTTTGAAACCAAGCTCCCACCTCGAACCTTTCCATTTGGTCTGTTCCAGCTCCATTTCGATCGTTCTTCACGCGGGATTTAGGCTCACCCCATACAACTGCGATCTTCTGGTAAACGTTTTCCCAAAAGTATTATGAGCACTGTTACTCCTCCTGAGAACTGATGTCAAGAAGATTTTTTGAACGATCAAAGAAATTTCTTGCACGCCTGGAAAAAGGCTGCCTGGAAAGAAAGCTGAGTGGGCAACTCAGGCCAGCACTGGGACCGGTTGGCAAACGGCGGTTCCCCTCGCGAACGGGATTTCCACAGAGTCTCATCAAAATACCGCGATCTATCAGCCCGGCACGACTAATCCCGGCGAGTCCTCGAAAGACGACAAGCCAACTCCTACCAACCCGCAAAGCTCCGGCCGGACGATCCATCCTGCCAATTATTAATGAGGCGGTTCCGAACCTTGGAGGATTAGCTTCGGTGCCATCCCGACGCTGCGTTATCATACTGGCCGTTGGCAGCCTGACCATGAAATGCTCCCTGTGTATTTCGGAACTGAAAATAGCCTTAAGAAAGCGGTCAGCCTGAATCAGGAGTCGGTCTGGGCCGCGCCGCGAAGGTGGGAAGCGTAGATCTCGCGTGGCCTGCTGGCTTGAAGGAGAGCTTTCTGAACTCGCACGCCAATCACCTTTTTGTTCTGCAGGAAACCGAAGGAATTGCTGGCAACCAGAAGATTCGATAGGCATGCCATGGGGAGATATTCAAATGCTCGCCGCTGGGTCGTGTCATTTGGGCTTTTCTTCTGTGTGACCGCGGCCACAGCCGGTCCGGAGGTGCAGTTCACCGATATCACTCAGTCCACGAACATCGATTTCAAGCACGAAAACTCCGCAACTTCCAGCAAGTACTTGGTGGAAACTATGGGAGGAGGCGTGGTCCTCCTGGACTATGACAACGATGGGCGGCTGGACATCTTCTTCACCAACGGCGCGAAGATCGACGATCCGATGCCGGACGGCAAGCTTCCGGACAAGTCCGATCGCAGGTTTTGGAACCGGCTTTATCATCAAAACCCCGACGGCACATTCACGGATGTGACGGAAAAAGCCGGCCTCACTGGGATGGCGCAGAACTACTATCCGATGGGTGAGGCGGTGGGTGACTACGACAATGATGGTTTCGAAGACATCTACGTGACAGGCTGTGGAGGGAACACGCTCTACCATAACAATGGGGACGGCACGTTCACCGACGTAACGAAACGCGCCGGAGTTGTCGCTGGCGGATGGAGTGCGAGCGCCGGGTTTTTCGATTACGACAATGACGGCAACCTCGACCTCTTCGTGACCCGTTATGTGGATTGGAGCTTCCGGAACAACCGCTATTGTGGAGAACAGAAACCCGGCTTGCGGGCCTACTGTCACCCCAACAATTTTAAGGGCGTCACGAACTTCCTCTATCACAATAATGGGGACGGAACATTTACCGACGTTTCCGCGAAGGCTGGCATTGCTAACCCTGAAGGCAAAGGACTAGGCGTATCTTTTGCCGATTATGACGGCGATGGCTTCACGGACATCTTTGTCGCCAACGATTCGGTGCCTAGCTTTTTGTACCACAACAACGGAAATGGCACGTTCACCGAAGTCGGCCTGCTCGCAGGTGTTGCCTACAATGAAGACGGCAAGACGTTTGCCGGGATGGGCGCGGACTTCAGCGACTTCAATAACGACGGCTATCCAGATATCGTTGTCACCGATCTTTCCAACGAGCGCTATCACCTCTTTCAGAACAATGGCGACGGCACCTTTCAAGATGTGACCAAGCAATCTGGCGTGGGCGGCGCGACTTTCGCTTTTTCCGGTTGGAGCACGCGCTTGTTCGACTACGACAATGATGGTTGGAAGGACCTCTTCGTTGCGCAGGGGCACGTGATGGACACCATCGAGCAGACCTCACCCAATTTGAAATACCTTGAACCGCCGCTACTGTTGAAGAATGAGTCGGGCCATTTCGTGAGAGCAGCTCCAGGCGGAGTTTTTCAAAAAGAATGGGCGGGCCGGGGCACGGCGTTCGGGGATATCGATAACGACGGTGACGTCGACATCGTGGTCAGTAACGTGGGCCAACGGGCCTACGTGCTCCGAAATGATGGTGGGAATCGCAGAACCTGGCTGGGGATTCAGACCGTCGGCAGGAAATCAAACCGTGACGATATTGGCAGTCGCGTTAAAGTGGTGTCCGCGTCAGGACTAGCACAATATTTCACCGTCAACACGGCCGTCGGTTACCTTTCGGCCAGTGACAAGCGGTTGATAGTAGGCCTGGGCGGCGATTCCACTGCGAAGTTGGTTGAGATCCGTTGGCCGTCCGGAGTTGTCCAGAGATTTGAGAACGTCAAGGCAGGCCAGATGTTGAACGCCATTGAGCCAGCCCAGTGATCAGCCGACGCAATAATCACCACTATCGAGGGCGCAGCTGGCACCGCAATAGTTAGTTAAATCCGCGCTGAAAACGCTGCGAACCTGACAATCTGCTGGGGAGATGGCGCTGCGGAAAAGCTTCCAAACGTTGGCGCGGACCAACTCGTCACCATTCAAGAGGGCGCGGGAACTATAGGTAAACAGAAGTTTCGATAGCTGCTCGCGGTTATTTAGCTGGTTCGCGATATCTGCCTTGCCATCGTCGCCGGTCGTGTGGTAAACGTTTACCCACCAAAAAATGCATTCGGGCCACCGTTTCAATTCTGAGGAGAATACCTACATGTTTTCCGTCGACCGACGCAGTTTCTTGCATCAAGCTGCGAATGCAGGCGTTGCCTGGGGTGCGAGTTCTCTACTTGGTGGCGCTCTTCTTCGGGCTCAAACTTCGCCGCTGAGCGCTAACGACGTCGCCCGCGTTTACGTGGACTCGCGTCGCGTTACAGCCCCGCTCGACCGCAATCTTTTTGGCTCCTTTCTCGAGCACTTGGGCCGTGCCATCTACGAGGGCGTTTACGATCCCGGTTCGAAGCTATCGGACACCAATGGGTTTCGCAAAGATGTCATCGGTGAAATCCGCCAGATGGGAGTTCCCATCGTTCGATATCCCGGGGGCAATTTTGTCTCGGGCTACAATTGGCTCGACGGTGTGGGTCCCAAGGAGAGCCGTCCCCGTGTGCTTGACAAGGCCTGGAATGCGATCAACACCAATCTGTTCGGCACCAATGAATTCATGGCGTGGTGCAAGGCTGCCGGCACTGAGCCCTTGATGGGCCTCAATCTTGGGACGGGAACTCCTGAAGAGGCAGCCGCTCTGGTCGAATATTGCAACCTGGATCAGGGAACAAAATGGAGCGATCTCCGCCGCAAGCACGGCTTCGCCGAACCTTATAAGGTGAAGCGCTGGTGTCTGGGTAACGAGATGGACGGCCCTTGGCAAATAGGCCACATGACGGCGACGGAGTATGGTTTGAAGGCTCAGGACGCCGCCCGGCAGATGCGCTACGTTGATCCTTCCCTTCAATTAATTGCTTGCGGATCAAGCGGCCCGTTCATGCCCACCTATCTTGAGTGGGACCGCGAAGTTTTGGAGCAATGCTACGATTACGTCGACGGTCTTTCCCTGCATCGCTATTTCACCAATGCTCCCGCGGACACCGGCGGCGATAGTTCAAAGTTCCTCGCGATGAACCTCAGCATGGAACAGCAAATCGCAGAGACCGTCGCAGTTTGTGACCTTGTGCGTGGACATAAGCGGTCACCAAAACAATTGTGGTTATCTTTTGACGAATGGAACGTATGGTATAGAGCCCGGAGCGGCGATTACACGAACGGGCATCACCAGGAAGCGCCTCACTTGCTTGAGGAGGTCTACAATCTGGAGGATGCTTTGCTCGTGGGTGGCCTGCTCAACTCCCTGCTGCGCAAAGCGAACCGCGTAAAGGTGGCGTGCCTGGCCCAATTGATCAATGTCATCGCGCCGATCATGACCAACGCAAACGGCTTGCTCCGTCAGACGATCTACTATCCGTACAGCTGGGCGCTTCAATATGCTCGCGGTTCTGTGCTTAATCTTCTCGTGCAGTCACCCACGTACGAAGTTGCGAAAATGGGTCAAGTTCCGCACCTGGATGTAGCCGGCACCATCGATCCCGGGGACGGAAAAGTTGCGATTTTCGTTCTGAATCGTGACCTTTCGAAGCCACATGTCGTGGAAATTGATTGGCAAGACAAAACGCCGGGCCAGGTACTTGTCTCTAGTGTTCTGAGCGGAACTGATTTGAAAGCTTTCAATAGCTTCGAAGCGCCCCAACACGTCGCGCCGCAAGCATTTGATAAGCCCTCGACGACCGGCGGGCGAACCAAGTTCGAAGTGCCCGCACGCTCGTACACCGTGATTCAGTGGTCGGCTTGATCCGGGCTGTACTGACTGACCGCAAAAAATAAACGCCGCAGTTCTTCAAGTTGACGCAGTAAACGTATACCCAAGTCGTGTGTGCTAGAATATAATCCGTAAGCGTCTAGTCCAGGCTAATACTCAACGACTGTTATGGATCTCCGTGAGATAGCTCGAAGGGCAAGAGTTTCCACTGCCACCGTTTCCAGAGCGATTAACCACGTGTCCACGGTCAATCCTCAACTGGCCAAGCGTGTTTGGAAGGTCGTTGATGAACTCGGGTATTTCCCCAATACCCAGGCGCGGGCCTTGGTGTCCGGAAGAAGCCGCATTTTGGGCCTGATCGTATCCGAGATTACCAACCCGTTTTTCCCGGAAATTGTTCAGACCTTTGAACATCTCGCAGTGGAGAACAATTACGAGATTCTTCTTACCTCCACCGTGAACGACCCGAAGAGAATGGAGCAGTCGGTGCGGCGTATGATCGAACGCCGTGTCGAGGGCGTGGCGATCTTGACCTTTGGCATGGAGGAGTCGCTGCTTGAGCATCTTCGGTTCCGAAAGGTACCCTTGGTCTTCGTGGACGTCGGACCCGATGCTCCCGGCATTGTCAACATCCGGATTAACTACCTGAACGGCATTCGTCAGGCGGTACAACACCTGGCTGCACTGCGGCATACCCGTATCGCGTTCGTTGCCGGGCCACCACGGCTGAAATCCGCGCTGGCGAGGACGGAAGCTTTCAAGACTTCCATGGCGGAAATCGGCCTGCTCCCGGAAGTTATTGTGACGGGGGACCATACGATGGAGGGCGGCATGCGCGCGCTGGTCGAACTTCTCGGCGCGCGCGATCAACACACTGCTGTTGTGTGCTCCAATGATATGACGGCCATTGGAGTCATGCGCGAAGCGTATGATCACGGAATTACGATTCCCACCGACCTGTCAATCGTTGGATTCGACGATATCCGGCTAGCGCAATTCATGACTCCGCCGCTGACAACGGTGCAAATGTCGCAGAAAGAGCTGGCCCAGATTGCGTTCCGGGCATTGCTAGATGAAGTCGGCCGGGAATCGCGATCCACTCAGAAAAGCGAGTACGAACTGATTACCAGTCTTATCCTTAGGCGTTCAACGGCGATGGCCCGCCTGTTGAACGATGCACATCGGGAACAATAATTGTCCCTTTCCCACGCGCCCAGCGTTGAGAGCAAACTCTGGTGGAATCGAGGACGGACTAGTCATCGCTAAGCTTGAACAACAAGATATCGAGCCGCATCGCATCGTTCTCAAATTGCCAGACCCGGCGAACTAAACGCGGCTCAGCCGAGGCGAGAAACAGGAGGCGCACATGGATTGCCAAACTTCACCGCGAGCTATTTCTGCGGAGCAGCAGGATTGCCGCCTTCGAAGGCCGCGTGCGGCCAGTCGCTGGTCCAATCGATCGTCGAGATATGCAGGCGCGGCTTTCCGGTTTTGCCGTTGTATGCGTGGAACACGATAATGTCGCGACCAGGTTCCTGCAATATGGATTCACCGCCGGGACCCGCCCAGCGTTCATTGCCCACCAGCAATGGCGTGCCTCCGCCTTCCACCATCGGCTTGCCGCTGGCGTCTAAGTAAGGCCCCTTAACGCTGCGGGAACGGCCGACCATCGTCTTGTAGTTGCTCTTCACACCGCGGCAGCACAGATCGAAAGAGACGAATAAATAGTAGTACTCGTTGTGCCGGACAATGAAAGGAGCTTCGATCGCCTGCCAATCGGCGGGCAAGCCGGGACGTGGCGCGGGGAGATTTTTAGGACGTACGCGCTTCGCCAGCGAATATAGCTTCGTATCTTTTGTGGACAGTTTGCCGGTTTGCGGGTCGATTCGCCGCATCTTAATCCCGCCCCAGAAACTGCCGAAACTCATCCACACGCTGCCATCCGAATCGATCACAATGTTCGGGTCGATCGCATTGAAGTCATCTTCCTCACGCGAACGAAAAACCAGGCTCTCGTCCGCCCACTTGTAATCCGCACTGCCAGGATCCAAGGTCTTGTTTGTCACCAAGGCTATGCCGGAAGTGTTCTTTCCGAATATGGAAAATGCATAGTAAAGGTGATACTTCCCATTGAAGTAGGATTCGTCCGGCGCCCAAAGGTCCTGCGTTTTCGGACTCTCCTTCTGAATCCACTCGGGTATACCCTGAAAGACGAAGCCGCAACGCCTCCAGTGCAGTAGATCTTTCGAACAGCGGATCGGAATCTGCCCCGGAGAGTTTTTTTCTGTGACCGTCCCGAAGAGATACCAGGTGTTGTCCTCTTTTATGATCGAGGGATCGTGAACGCCGCCCACGTCTCCGTCCACGCCCAGCAAAGCGGGAGAATGGTGAGGGTTGTCCTGACCTCTGGAATCCCCGCACGACCAAATCAATAGCGTGACTACACCTATCGCTCTAAGGCAGGCCCGTCTATTCACGTCTTCCCTCTTCGCCGTTGCTTATCTCGCGCTTAAATTCCACTCGCCAAGTGGTAATACATATCGTTCCACCTGAGCTCCTTCACAAAGTCTGCGACATTTGTATTGCTGTCGATCATCAAACATTCCAGTCCAGCCATATCCGCGAAATCTTGCAAGTGTTCGGGAGTCAAAGCATGACTGAGGGCGGTGTGGTGTGCGCCGCCGGCATAGATCCAGGTCGTTGCTGCAATTTTGAGGTTCGGCTCAGGTACCCAGATGGCCCTCGCTACGGGCAATTTGGGCAAGGGCTGCTCAGGTCGCATCAGATTCACCTGATTCACGACAAGACGGAAGCGGTTCCCCATGTCAACGATCGAAGCATTCACAGCGCGCCCACTGGATGCGGTAAACACCAACCGGACCGGATCTCCTTTGCCACCGATGGAAAGCGGATGGATCTCGGCCGATGGCTTGTCATCGGCGATCGAGGGACAGACCTCCAGCATATGCGCACCAAGCACCTGGCCGCCATCTTTCAGATGATAGGTGTAATCCTCCATGAATGAAGTCCCGCCGTTTAGACCGTGGCTCATGACTTTCATGGCCCTCACAAGAGCCGCTGTCTTCCAGTCACCTTCTGCGCCGAAACCGTATCCATCGGCCATCAAGCGTTGGACTGCGATTCCCGGAAGTTGCGCGAGGCCATGCAAATCCTCAAACGTATCGGTAAATGCGTTGGAGTCACTTTCCAAAAGAAAGTGCCGCAAACCCAGTTCAATTCTTGCTGCCTCGTGCAGCGCCTTGCGCTGGTTGCCATTGGGACGCAGAGACTCCGCGACCGCGTACGTTTCATCGTATTCAACTGTCAGCCTCTCAATCTCTCTGTCTTTCACTTCGTGAATGAACCGTACTAGCTCTCCAACGCCGTATCCATTCACCGAGTAGCGCAATCGAATCTGCGCGTCGACTTTGTCTCCCTCGGTCACCGCAACATTCCGCATGTTGTCGCCCAGGCGAGCGATCTTCAAGTGCTGGGCGTCATGCCAGGCGCAGGCGGCTCGCGCCCAGACGGCAATCTCGGAATGAATACTTGTATCTCGCCAGGAACCAACGACTACCTTTCGCGGGAGCCGCATGCGGGCTCCAATAAACCCATACTCCCGGTCTCCATGAGCCGACTGGTTGAGATTCATGAAGTTCATGTCGATGGTCGGCCAAGGCAGCTCTTCGTTAAATTGGGTATGCAAGTGGAGGTAAGGTTTGTTCAGGGATCGCAGGCCACCGATCCACATTCGGGCGGGCGAGAAGGTGTGCATCCAGGTAATCAGGCCGATGCAGTTCTTCGAACTGTTGGCATCCAGGCACAACTGCTGAATGGACTCGCTGCTTGTCATCACGGGTTTGGCAACTATCTTTACGGGGATCAATGAGGAGGAGGAGAGAGCGCGAGCAATGGTCGTGGAGTGCTGCTCCACAGCTTTCAGGGTTTCTGATCCATAAAGATGCTGGCTGCCGGTTACAAACCAGGCTTCCAGACTCGAAAGATCAATCATTCTTAAGCCTCGACTCTGCTTGAGCGCTTGCGGCGAAACTTGAACGCGATGCTTCGCACAGGTCGCACACTTCCCTCAGGAAAGCTCGTCCTACACTGGACCTCGAAGGAGGCCATTGTTCGATGTGAGGCGACCGCTTCCGAGATTAGTAGAAACTCCTGCGACCGCTTACTTTGAGGGCGTGGCAAGCACCTTTCGTGAACAGTGGCGGGGCTGCAGCGCCTCCGCCGCTGGCACGGCGTTCTCTGGCAACTTTGAAAGCTAGCCCGGGTTTGCCCAATATCTCCGGGTTGCGCTAGGGCGATCCCCTCACTCCTGAGGGACCACCGCTCGGGGTGTGGAAAGGTGGTCCCTCCTGTTGTTGGTCGAAACCAGACTAGAACGTGATCTTGCCGCCTATCTGCCACCATCTCGGCAACGTCTGGCTCGTTACCTTACCAAAGTTTCCCCCGGTCAGGTCGGCGCCGACGTTTCTAAAGTTCGGATGGTTGAAGAGGTTGTAGAACTCAAACCGGAGTTGAAAATTGATTCTCTCCGTGATGTGAGTGTTCTTGTACACCGTCAGGTCTGTCTGCACGAACTTCGGATTACGAAACTGATTTGTCTTCTCGTTGCCATTCGTGCCCGCTGTGGGCGCCGTGAATTGTCCGGGCGCGAAGATGCCAGTGAGAAAAGCGCTCCGGGATGTTCCCTGGCTATTACCGGAAACGTTGGGAAAATCGTAGTTATCTCCATCCGCGTTGTAGTCCCCGCCTCCACTAAAAGAGGCCCCATTGAAGACGATGAAAGGATATCCACTCTGGTAAATGCTCGTCCCGCTGAGTCCCCACCCTCCAGTCAACTTCCCGACTGCTCCCAAACCATTCTGTAGGCCGGGTAGCTCGTAGTTGAAGCTTAGCGAGAGGCGGTTAGGAACATCCCAAGGCGACGGCCCGTAGTATTGGTGAGGGTTCAACGCAGTCGGATACCGGCCGGCGTCATCTTTAGAATTAGAGCGCGTGTACGACAAGTCAAAGAACCCACTCCTAACTCTCCCTCTGAAGTCAAAGCTTACCCCGTTGTAGTTCCCCACGCGATCATTTTGGGTATAGTTGATTGGACCAAAACTCGAATTGAGCCGCGTCGGAGCGGAGTTGGACGGTTTTCCGATCAGATCTCCTGGCATTGCATTGATGTCTACGCCGTAGGAGACCTGACCTGATGCGTTACCGAAACCAACGAGGTTGGCAGTGTGAGATCCGCTGTAAAGCACGCTGGCAACAAAGTGGCTGCCAATCCTGTGCTCGAGCGTGGCCGCAAAAATATATGCGGTGGGGGATACTACGTTCGGATCGATTCCCCCAATCCCCAACTGTGCACCCACAATTCCACCTTTGGAGTCTAGACAAGGAGCTGCAGGACACAAGGGTGTGCCAGCCAGCGCAGGGAATGTGAATCCAAATGGGGGTTTACTACTGGTACCCTGGACGAAAACCGGTCGGTTGGCCGGCGCATTTGCCGAGAAAAACGTAGGGAGGATTAGACCCGGCGGATTGCCGCGGAACTCTTCCTGAATGTTGGCGGGTGTGAGCCAATTGGAGTACATTCCGAATCCGCCGCGCAAAACCCAGTCACCCTTTCCGTTGATATCCCATGCCGCGCCGATTCGCGGATCGTAGGCTTTTGGTGAATGATTCAACGCGTTCTTCGATGGTTTGGCAATGCCGCTGGCCACTTGCTGCTGGAAGGATGAGCCGGTCCCAAGGAGGAAGTTGCCAAACACCGTCGAGGCGGACCGGGAATAGGGATTTCCCTGATCGTCGAAACGGAAGCCCAGCGTCAAGGTTAGGTTGCGCCGCGCTTTCCAGGTGTCCTCGGCAAAGAGGCCCCATGTCTTGGAAGCAGCGTTCCAATCCCAAAGTTGCTGCTGACCCGTTATGGGGTTGTACATCACTCCACCTTCCGTGGTAGGTGCGTCTTGGGCCAGCTTCAACAAGTTGTCAAAGCTAAATCCTGGATGCGACCACGGCCCCTGGAACGGCTCGACGTCATCTCCAAACCAGCCTTCGTAGCCCACCTTCAACACGTGCGCGCCACGAACATGAGTCAAAACGTCGCGCCAGTGATAGTTGTGCTGGATGAAATCGCCTTGCGCGAAGCCAACGCCGAAACCGACGTTCTGCCCGGTAACGCCGATATTAGGAATGGTGAAGTCCCCGGTTTCCGCGAGAAAGCCCTCGATGCGGTTCTGGGCAAAGATCACTTCATTCAAAGTTGTGGGGTTAAAAGTGTGTGTCCAGTTCGCCTGGAAGGCGCGTTCCACGGTGTGATTCGTGGTTGAGAACTGGGGAGTAACTGCCGCCCCGCCAAAGTGAAGAAGCGTCCGGAAAAAGCTGCCGTAGATTCGATCGTTCTTGAAATACTTGTCGACGCGGCCAAAGTATTGTTCGCCATTGCGGAAATTGCTGGAATTGAAAACGCCAGTGTCGATCATCTGTGTGGCGCAGGGCAAATTGTCTGTCGTGGCGGTTCCGCACGTGCCAGGGAAAATAGCAGCCGCGGTCTGCGGTACCCCGTTTATAACCTCGACACCATTATTGGTCGCTCGGCTGGGCGCATAGGTATTCAGGATCTTGGTCCCTAAGGTATTTGGATGATTCGCCAGGGCCCAAGCCGTGAACTGAGGGTCAGCAAACGTCAGAACCTGGTTCCCCGTAGATGCCGACGAGCGCAACGGTTCCAAGGCGAAGAAGAAGAAAAACTGGTGGTGGGGAATGATTGGGCCGCCGATTGCCCCCGACAAGTTATTGCTGTGGAACGGGTTATAGGCATGATCGGAACCGGGCAAAGAATACTTGGCATACATCTTTTGGTCGTTGAAATAGTCGCTGGCTAGGCCGTGGAATTGATCCGAGCCAGACTTTGTCGTCAGTGCGACCTGCAGGCCACTCCCGTGTCCGTATTCGACGGAAAACGTGTTGACCTGAATGTTCGTTTCCTGAACGGCGTCGGGGTTCGGCGTGAGATTCAGGACGCCCTGCCGGATGCTACTGGTGACGTCAAGTCCATCCACGATCCACATATTCGCAACTGTGCCTTGACCGTTGACACTGACGTCAAGGGCCGTTTCCGTAGAAAAGTTGTCCACGCCGGATCCAGGTGCGCTCCCACCCGCGTTGCCCAGTCCAGAGACGCCGGGAGCCAAGGTCACCAGCGAAAACAGGTTGCGGCCCCCCAGAGGCAAAGTCGACATTTCCTGGCTCTCGAGCGTCATTTGATTCCGTGTTTCCGCAGTGTTCACGAGCGGATTTTCAGCGGTGACCGTTACTGATTCTGTCGCTACCCCAACCTTTACTGCAATAGCTACGTTCAGGTTTTGATTCGTCTCCAGGGTGACGGTCGTGCGAGCCGTGGAAAAACCCGCGGCTTCAGCGGAAATTTTGTAAGGACCCGGGGCGAGGCTCAGAAACCGATATCCTCCCGAGGCATCCGTGGTCGTCGTAGCAGAAATATGTGTCTCAATGTTTTCAAGCGTAACCTTCGCTTGCGCTACCGCCGCGCCGCTCGGGTCTGCGACCGTGCCCTGAATGTTGCCAGTGAATTGAGCCCAGGCGGAACTTGCCATCACCAGTACAAGGAACAACACCCGGATAGACCATGAGACAAATGATCTGGCTTGCATTCGCTTCCTCCCCAAAAAGCCGAGCGCTAACTTCTATGAGATCTTTCAGAGTAAACGTTTTCTCGATTGCCCGGATTTATATATTCAATACTTCAGCGCTGTCAAGCGATTTCTATCCTGGATCGCCGTGACAAGGAGGAAAACGTGTCCTGGCGGTTGCGCCCCCTTCGGCTAGCTAGGTCTTAGACCAGCCTCGGTTTGGCACCCGTCCCGCCCCCTCCCTCAAGGTGATTAGTTGATTGGCTGGGAGGTACTTGAAGTTTTCGTGAAGCCCGTTGGGCCAGTACACATCCAGGTCGGCCGAAGTAAGGCCTCCGAGACCGAAATGCAACCGGGGATCGTTGCAGGAGTAGAAACTCGATTGGCTCAGCACGGTTTGCGCCTGGGTTTTCCCTCCGTAATGGGCGAGCACCCGGGCTCCGATAGCGCTGCGGTTTGATTTAACACCCTCCAGTTTCACCTTGATCCAATTATGTTTCCCGCGGATATCGTTGCGCAGCAGAGACGGGGGCTCGTTCAGGTTGACAATCAGCACGTCGATGTCACCATCATTGTCGAAGTCGCCGAAAGCACATCCGCGGCTGCAGCGCGCGTCTGCCACCCCGGGACCAGCCACCTCAATCAGTTCTTCGAACGTGTGATTGCCGAGATTACGAAACACGGCGCGTGGCGTCTTGTTCGCATATTGCGGCAGCTTTCGTTCCACCTCTGGGTACACGTTGCCGGTAACAAGAAACAAATCCGGATGGCCGTCGTTATCGAGATCCACAATTCCAGCGCCCCAGCAGACGTAGCGCGTCTCCACCCCAACGCGTGATGTCCGGGTTACATCGTCGAAATTCCCCTTACCGTCATTGCGATAAAGAACGTTGGCATCGTCGGCGAAGTGTGTCTTGAAGAGATCAAGATGTCCGTCAAGGTCATAATCGCCGATTCCCACGCCCATTCCTGCCTGCTCCGTGCCGTCGTCGCTGAGGGCCACGCCCCGCAATACTCCCTCTTCGCGAAACGTTCCGTCACGATTGTTCATGAAGAGCAAACTGGGAGTAGAGTCGCAAGCAACGTAAATGTCTGGCCATCCGTCTTCGTCGAGATCCGCCGCCACCACCGTCATACCGTAGCTTTGTGTAGCCTGCGCGATGCCTGCCTGCCGGCTGACGTCGGTGAACCTTCCATCGCCATTGTTCCTGTACAGCGAATGCCTTCCTGTTGGCAGTCCGCGCGGTCCACATTCCACGGGAATGCCTTTCCAATTGCAATTGGTGTTTTCTCCCGGAACTGGCGCATGTTCGAAGGAGAAACGGACGTAGTTGGAGACAAACAGATCAAGGTTCCCGTCACGGTTGTAATCTAGGAAGCTACATCCGGCTCCCCATCTCGGTTGCTCGTTCAAGAGCCCCGCGGCTTTGGTTACATCGCTGAAAGTTCCATCGCCATTGTTGCGATAGAGGACATTTTGTCCGTAGTAGGTGCAAAAGATATCTTCAAAGCCGTCGTTGTTGTAGTCTCCGATGCAAACCGCGGAAGCCCAATCGGCCGCTCGCAGGCCAGCCTTTTCCGTGACATCAGTGAATGTCCCGTCACGATTGTTCTTATAGAGCCGGTTGGACGCGTCGACAGGCGCACCTTCCAGCCGTGTCCCCGAGAGCAAGAAAATATCCATCCAGCCGTCATTGTCATAATCAAGGAAAGCACAGCCGCAGCCGGTGGCCTCCAGGATGTACTTCTTGCTCTCGACGCCTCCATAGATCACCGGCGCGTGCAGCCCTGCGGCAGACGCCACATCGACAAAGTGTGCGTTGAAAGGCCTCCCGGAAGGGGCCTGCCTGGGCAGGGGCTTCGCGGTATGCGTCGAAACACCTTGCGCAAGCAGTCGTTCGGCAGTCATGGAGATCGCTGATCCGAGCGAGAGTCGCACAAACGTACGCCGCGTAAAGGCCATTCCGAAACAGTTTCCTCAGTTGCTGATCTGACGCAATTTTTCAATTATCGCCGCGACCCCAGCACGAGTAAAGGTTTTGGCGAAAATTTGGTGGAGGCGTAGGAGAGCTCCTGGCAACTACGGCTGCACTGGCGGCCTGGGCGCAGTGTCCTCTTCAATCAGTTTGTAGCGGTAACGTTCTCTTTCTTCTTTTGTAGCTTGTTCGCGAAGTTGCGCGAGCCGCTTCAGCAAATCGGGAATCTCGGCTTTCTGCCCGGTTTTCCGTAACGCCTGAATCAAGCGATACAATGCGGTTTGATCCTTGGGATCACTGCTTAGAGCTTTCCTGCATTGGTCAACCGCTTCTTGGTACTGTCCGGTTTGCATGTACAGTTTCGCCAGCACACCTCGAGCCGCGACAAGTGTGGGCTGCAAAGTGACCGCCTTCTTCGCCGAGCGCATCGCAAGTTCAAACTCAGGCGCGCCCGGATCAGCACCTTTTTGCGAGAGGACATCCGCTTGCAGGTAGAGCAGCAGGGCATCGTTCGGTTTCCGCGCTAATTTTGACTGAATCGAGGCCAACGCGTGATCGAGATCGTTCGCCTGCACGGCCGCCAGCCCCTGGGCGGCTGAGCTCAGAGACTGGTTGGGATCCAATTCGTACGCTTTCTCAAAGTCAGCCTCCGCTTTGTCATACTGAGCCAACTGCACGTACAGGACGCCTCGTGCCACGTAGAGCTCTCCGGCATTAGGCCGCATCACCATCCCTTCAGTAATTACGTCAATGCCAACTTGAAACGATTCGTGGGCAAAGGAAATATTGGCAAAATCCAGATAAAGACTGACATTCCGCGGGTCAAGCAGCAGGGCTTGCCGAAGCGCGCTCACTGCTTGTGGTGTGTCGCCGGAATCCTCGTAGGCATTCGAGGCGAGCTCCAGGGTGTCCGCACGGGGATTGCTGGCTTCAAGCAGCGGCCCCAACGTGGCAAGGGCGTCTTGAGGTTTGTGAACCGTAAGCTGTACGGATGCTAGGAGTTGGCGTTCCTGTCGGTCGTCAGGGTGAAGAGCCACGGCCCTCTGAAAAACTGTCACCGCGTCATCAAGTCGTTTGAGCTTCACGAGGCAGGTGGCGTAAGCATGGAGAGCCTCGAGCTGAGAGTCGAGAAGCTCGCCAGCCTTCTCGAAATGAGGGGTCGCTGTGGCGCAGTTTCCTTGCCGATACTCCAACACGGCCAGCATGGCGTGGCCGGTGGGATCGCCGGAGCGCAATTGCAGCAAACGATTGAGCAGCGGCACAGCATCACGGTTGCCCGCTTCGTACTCGATTTGAGCTGCACCTGCCAGCGCCGCAATGCTGTTCGGCGAAATCTTCAGCGCTTGTTGGAAGGCCGCCAGAGCTTCTTTGCTGTCTCCCTTGCTGGCAAAGGCGATGCCTTGCAGAGTCCATAGCTGAGCATTGTTCGGCGACTCTCGCAATGCGGATCGGCTCAGCTCCACCGCCTTGTCGAATTCTCTGGCACGCAACGCCGAGCTTATGGGCTCGATTTGGTTTTCGTGGGTTTGCGAAAAGGCCACGGAATGACAGGCCAACAGGACAATCGTGAGACCAAGTTTCCTGAATAGAACCATCACAGATACCGGGCAGACGTAGAAACTCTGCAAGCCACAGGATACTTCATCTGGGAAAACGAATATAGGTAGTGTTTGACGCCGTCCCTCGGTCGCGCTATACATAGGTCCGTTGAGCAAACGATTGCTGAGAATCCTTGCCCAGCAGATTGCTCGCTGCACATCTCTCAAGCATTTCAGCAATGACGGTCCATCGGACAGTTCAGGAGATTTCGCCATGAAAACCAGGTCCAGGCGGCAGTTCCTAAAATCGGCGGCGGTTTCAACTGCGGGCGTATTAGCGATGCGTTCCATTCCTGGATGGGCACAGACAACGCCGAAAGGGCCCATCGTCCCTCCACTTTCGGTCTTCGGATACTCAAATGTGCAGCTCCTGGACGGGCCCTTCCGTCTGCAGTTCGACGAGAGCCATGAACTGTTCCTTCATCTCAACGAGGATGGGTTGCTCAAACCGTTTCGTCAGCGTCAGGGGATGCCGGCTCCCGGCCCCGACCTCGGTGGCTGGTATGACAATGCGGACGACTTTAACGAGGAGAATAACTTTCACGGGTTCATTGCCGGACATACGTTTGGTCAATACCTTTCGGGGTTGGCGCGAGCCTATGCTGTGACGAGATCGAAGCCGACGCAGGAAAAAGTTCACCGTTTGGTGCGTGCCTTTGCGGAGACCGTAGAGCCCACGGGGAAGTTCTACGTTGACTACCGGCTGCCAGGCTACACATTCGACAAAACCTGCTGTGGTCTCATCGACGCTCATGAATTTGCAGCGGATCCTATTGCCCTCGATGTGCTCAAGCGAAGTACCGACGCCGTTTTGCGCCATCTGCCCGAGAAGGCACTAAGCCGGGCCGAGCAGGAAGCCCGACTTAGTGCCTTCTCGG